>Ga0209676_1000344_pt1 | contig 88146 bp, 67 predicted proteins | sample AraplaCvi_mLB_r2_FD_184282 | JGI IMG/M metagenome (GOLD analysis project Ga0209676, IMG submission 184282) | Arabidopsis root microbial communities from North Carolina, USA - plate scrape MF_Cvi_mLB_r2 (SPAdes) (version 2) | ecosystem: Host-associated > Plants > Roots > Endosphere | place: USA...
TGATGGAGCGTTGGCCCGACACCGAAGGCCTTGAGCATGAGCGCATCGTTGCCGAACTGCGCATCGCCGACCGAAGGATGGGGATCATCAACAATTCGATCCTGTCCGCCGTGGCGTGCGGCATCGTCGTCTGTGTGCTCGTCGCGCTGCTGTTCACGCAAGCCTTTACCGGCATCAACCTTGGCGTCGCGGCCTCATGGGCCTTTGCGGTCGCGATGGTATTGCTGCTCGTCTCGCTGATCCTCTTCCTCGTCGAGGTGCGGCTGGCGGTGCGCGCGATCCATGTTCCAATGGAGTTGCTCGAACTCGAAGAGGGCTGGAAGCGCGGCCGCGGCCAGCGCTGATAGACGCACGGCGACCGCTGGTCGAAGTGTGCTCGTCATCTTCCCGGACCACCGCCACACCGGTGCGAAACAGGGGAGAGAGATCATGCGCAAATATCGACTTCTGACGCCATTGTTCGGGGCGGCGATGCTGCTCGCCTTGCCGGCGGCTGGCGCGGCGCCCGACAAGGCGGTCGCGGCCGCCATCGCCGACACCAGCCGCCTCGCCGACAACCGCAAGCTCGACGAAGGCCGCCATCCCGCCGACGTGCTGGCCTTTGCACAGGTGAAGCGCGGCTCGACCGTTGCCGATCTGCTCGCGGGCAATGGCTATTATAGCGAGATGCTCGCCGATCTCGTCGGTCCCAAGGGCATAGTGATCCCGATGAACCCGCCGCGTTTCCACAAGGCCGAGACGTGGGCGACGATCGCCAAGGCCTATCCGAACATGGCGCCGATGGTCCGGCCCGTGAACACTATCGTGCTGGCGCCAAAGAGCGTCGACATGATTTTCACCCATCTCGTCTACCATGACCTCTACTGGCAGAGCGAAAAGTTCGAGTTCCCGCGCGTCGATGTCGATGCGATGGTCGCCAACTGGTTCAGCGCGGTGCGGCCCGGCGGATCGGTGATTGTCGTCGACCATGTCGGCCCCGCCGGCGACACGCGCGAGGTGGTCGAAAAATTGCACCGCATCGATCCCGCGAAAGTGCGCGCCGATATGGAACGCGCGGGTTTCGTCTTCGACGGCGACAGCGACGCGCTCAGCATCAAGGACGACGATCACAGCAAGAATGTGTTCGACCCCGCGATCCGCGGCAAGACCGACCGCTTCATGATGCGGTTCAGGAAACCGGCGTAACGGCCGACCATATTTTCGTGATTCGCGCGAAAGCGGGAATCCAGCGACAACGTCCACTCGCTGGGTTCCCGCTTTCGCGCGAATGACGCAGTTGGTGGTGCACTTTAGGGTGCTACACCCGCCCGATAGGTCGGCGCCACGCGCTTTTGGCTCGCCTGTTCATAGGCATATCCCGCCGCGAGCACCGCGGCGTCGCTCCATTTGGGGCCGATGAAGGATAGGCCGATCGGGAGACCCTCGACCGCGCCCATCGGCACGGTCAGGTGCGGATAGCCGGCGACCGCGGGAAGCTGGCTCGCGCTCGGCCCGTTGTAGCTGTCGCCCTTTTTGAGGTCGCTGACCCAAGCCGGGCCGTTGGTGACGCCGACGAGCAGGTCGACGCCCTGTTCTTTCAGCAATCGGTCGATGCCCTCAGGACCAGCTAGCCGCGCGGCCTTTTCGCGCGCGGCGAGATAGGTCGGGCTGTCGAGACCGCCCTTGCTTTCCGCGAGTTCGAACGTGTCTTGGCCGAACCACTTCAGCTCGTCGGGGTTCGCCTTGTTGAACGCGATGACGTCGGCGAGCGACTTGGGGCCATTCGCGTTTGGCAGGCTCGCCAAATAGGTCGCCAGGTCGGCCTTGAGTTCGGTGAGCAGGATTTCGAACTCGGCGGCGCCGAGCCCCTCATTGCCTTTGCGGCTGTCGGCGATCTCGATCAATGTCGCGCCGAGGGCTTCCATCTGTTTCACCGCGGCGTCGAACAGCGCGGCGACATCGGCGCGGTCGCCGACGCGATCGCGCATCACGCCGATGCGCTTTCCCTTGAGCGCGTCGGGCGACAGCGCGGCGACATAATCGGTTTTCCGCGCATCGGCTTCGGCGGTCGCGGGATCGGCGGGGTCGCTGCCCGCGATCACGCTCATCACCGCCGCTGCATCGCGCACCGTCAGCGTCATCGGTCCGGCGGTGTCCTGGCTGTGGCTGATCGGGACGATATAGGTGCGGCTGACGAGGCCGACACTGGGCTTGAAGCCGACGATGCCGTTGATCCCGGCGGGGCAGGTGATCGAACCGTCGGTCTCGGTGCCGATCGCGAGCGGCGCGAGGCTGGCCGCGACAGCCGCGCCGCTGCCCGACGACGATCCGCACGTATTACGTTCGAGCGCATGCGGATTTTTGGTTAGCCCACCGACTGCGCTCCACCCGCTCGTCGAATTGTCCGAGCGGATATTCGCCCATTCGCTGAGGTTCGTCTTGCCGAGGATGATCGCGCCCGCATCGCGCAGCCGCGCTATGATCGGCGCATCGCGGTTCGTGACATTGTCCTTGAGCGCGAGCGAGCCCGCGGTGGTTGGCAGGCCCGCGACCTCGATATTATCCTTGATCAGGATCGGGATGCCGTGGAGCGGCCCGCGCGCCTTGCCCGCCATGCGTTCGTCATAGAGCCGCTTGCCCTCTGCGCCGAGCTCGGTTTGCGACCGCGTTGCGATGACGGCATCGAGCTTCGGCCCATAATCGTCGATCCGCCCGATTCGGTCGAGATAGACGAGCGGCGTCAGCCCCTCGTAGATCTGGCCACTCTCCATTTCAGTGCGCAGTGTGGCAGCGTCCTTGCCTTCGACGTCGGGAAGCGGCGGCGGCATCGCTGCTGCAGGAGCGATGGCGAACAGGGCGGCAGCACCGAATAGCGAAATTTTTTGCATGGACCGCAGGCTGCCAGCCGTAGCGGCAATTGCAAGCGGCGAATTGCGGGGCGCCGCAAGGACGTTGACATGAAGGGCAAGCGTCTGCTCCCATGCCGGCACGGGAGAAAATGATGAGCCAGAATGACGCGATGGCGGCCGCCGCGACGGCGCCTGCGGGAAGTGCGGCGACACCGGTCCGGCGGATGCTGTGGGTGCTGCTCGCGGTTTATATCCTGAACTTCCTCGATCGCCAGATCGTCAACATCCTCGCCGAACCGATCGCGCGCGACCTGTCGCTGTCCGACGCCGACATCGGTTTGCTCACCGGACTGGCGTTCGCGCTTTTCTATACGTTTCTGGGCATTCCGATCGCGCGTTACGCGGACAAGCCATCGACCAACCGCATCGGGCTGATCTCGGTTTCGCTCGCGGTCTGGTCGGGGATGACCGTGCTGTGCGGCATGGCGCAGAATTTTACGCAATTGCTGCTCGCGCGGATCGGCGTCGGGGTGGGTGAGGCGGGGTGCACGCCCGCCGCGCATTCTTTGATCACCGACCGCGTCGAGCCCGCCAAGCGCGCGTCGGCGATCGCCTTTTACGGTCTCGGCATTCCGATCGGCAGCCTGCTCGGCCTCATCGTCGGCGGCCTGATCGCCGACGAATGGGGCTGGCGCGTCGCCTTCATGGTCGTCGGCGTGCCCGGCATATTGCTTGCGCTCGTCCTGCCGATGATGATCAAGGAGGTGCGGCACAAGGCGCCGACAGATGCCGCCACACACGTACCCGAGTTCAGCGTCGGCGGCGCGCTCAAGGAAGTCTTCGGCACCCGCGCCTTCGTCTACATCGCGATCGCCGCGTCGTTCACCGCCTTCCTCGGCTATGGCAAGGGCGTGTGGGCGCTGATCCTGTTCCAGCGTTCGCATGGCCTCAGTCCTGGCGAGACGGGCCTGCTGCTCGGCGTCGCGCTTGGCATCGCGGGCATCTTCGGGACGTGGCTCGGCGGCTATCTCGCCGACCGCTTCGGCAGGGTCGACCGGCGGCATATGCTGACGACGCCTGCGATCGGCATGGCGGTCGCCGCGCCGATCCTCTTCCTCGGCTATTGGGTCGACGAATGGCACATCGCGATCGCGCTGCTGTTCATTCCGACCGTGCTCAACGCCGCTTATTATGGCCCGACCTTCGCGTGCGTCCACGGCCTCGTCCGGCCGCAGGCGCGCGCGATGGCGAGCGCGGTGATGCTGTTCCTCCAGAATCTGATCGGCCTCGGGCTCGGCCCGCTTCTGTTCGGCATCGCGTCGGAGATGCTGAAGCCTTCTGTCGGGGTCGAGAGCGTGCGCTATGTGCTCTATGGCGCGGCATGGCTTGGCCTCATCCCCGCCTTCTTCTTCTGGCGCGCGAGCCTGCGTCTCAACGCCGAACTCAAATCGGGTTAATAGGGCGGATCGACCTTCGCGCGCTGAGCCTTCGCGGCGTCGATCCACCAATTGAGGTCGTCGGCAAAGCGCGGGAACAGCCGTTCGAGTTGTTTGCCCTCGTCGCCCGCCGGCTGGCCTTCGCTGTCGAAGGCCTTGCCAATCCGTGCGACGGGCAGGATCGACGAAATAACGGCCATACCCATCTCGCCCAATATGTCGCGCCACCCCATCATCGCGCGCACGCCTGCGAAGGAGCCGGCCGAGTAGCAGGCGATCGCCGCAGGCCGCCAGAACCATTCCTCGAGATAATGGTCGGTCAGGTTCTTGAGCCCCGGTTGCGGTCCCCAATTATATTCGCCGGTGACGAACAGGAAGCCGTCGGCGGCGCGAATCTTGCCGGCGAGTTCCTCCATCGCGGGCGGCGCCTCGCCCTTCGGATATTCCTTGTACATGCGGTCGAGCATCGGGAGATCCACCGCCTTGGCGTCGATCAGTTCGGCGCTGTCGCCGCGGGCTTTGATTGCCTCGACAAGCCAGTTGGCGAGCCTGATCCCGTGCCGGTCGCGGCGGTAACTGCCATAAAAAACGAGGATGTGGCGGGGCATGATGATTCCTATGGCCGGATGGTGATCGGGATGCCGTCGGGCACGATGTCCCACAGCTGCTTTATCTCGGTGTTCGACAGCGCGATACAGCCGTCGGTCCAGTCGCGCGCGATCGGCGGGCCGGACCAGGCGTTCGGCTGGCCGTGGATGAAGATGTCGCCGCCGGGCGAACGGCCCTTCGCCTTGGCAAAGGCGCGGTCTGCGGCGTTGGGGTAGGATATGCGCAGCGACAGATGATAGGCGCTCTTCGGATTGCGTCCGCTGATCCGATACTTGCCCTCGGGCGTGCGCTCGTCGCCCTCGAACTGTTTGTGCCCCGTCGGCGCGTCGCCGAAGCGGATATTCTTGTAACGGACGATCTCGCGGTTCCCGGCATAGGCGATCAATACGCGATCGCTCTTGTCGACGAGCAGCCGGTCGGCCCTGGTGCCCGCGGGCAGCGACGGCTGCGAACTCGCGGCGCCGCAGGCGGCGAGCAGCAAGCAAGCGGGAAGAGCGATCAAGCGCATCGCGCGACCCTACGACTTTGGAGGCGGCCGGCAAGTGGTTGCCACTGCTGTGCCGCGGGCTAAGGTGGAGATGGGGGGATCGACATCATGACCATTTATCGTACGCCGGACGCGCGCTTCGAGGCGCTGCCGGACTGGCCTTATACGCCCAAATATCTCGAGATAGCCGACGGTCTTCGCGTCCATTATGTCGATGAGGGCGCGGCCGATGCGCAGCCAGTGCTGATGTTGCACGGCGAGCCGACCTGGTCCTATCTCTATCGCCATATGATCGGCCCCGCGACGGCGTCGGGCTTCCGCGTCGTGGCGCCCGACCTGATCGGCTTCGGCCGCTCGGACAAGCCGCTCGACCGGGGCGCGTACAGCTATGCCGCGCAGGTCGCGTGGATGCGGCAATGGATCGAGGCGCTCGACCTCAAAAACATGATCCTTGCCTGTCAGGACTGGGGTTCGCTGATCGGCCTGCGGCTCGTTGCCGAAATGCCCGAACGCTTCGCCGGGGTCGCGCTCTCGAACGGCGGCCTGCCCGAAGGCCAGCCGGCACCGCGCGCCTTTGCGATCTGGCGCGCTTTCTCGCGCTACAGCCCGGTCTTTCCGATCGGCAAGATCGTCAAGGCGGGGGCGAAGCGCGAATTGAGCGCCGCCGAGATCGCTGCCTATGACGCGCCGTTCCCGACACGCGCATCGAAGGTCGCGGCGCGCGTCTATCCCTCGTTCGTGCCGCTAGGCGACAATATCGCGGTGCCCGACCAGAAACGCGCATGGGCGGCGCTCGACGCGTTCGACAAGCCGTTCCTCTGCTGTTTTTCGGACGGCGACCCGATCACGCGTGGCGGCGATGCGCTGTTCACGGCGCGTGTTCCGGGAACGCGGCATGTCACGCACCGCACGCTAAAGGGCGGTCATTTCATTCAGGAGGATGACCCGGCGGGCTTCGTCGCGGCGATCCGCGACGTGGCCGCCGCCGGCGTCAATCGCTGAACGGGTCGCGGATCAGGATCGTGTCCTCGCGCTCGGGGCTGGTCGACACGAGCGCGATCGGGGTTTCGATCAATTCCTGTACGCGCTGGATATATTTGATCGCCTGTGCGGGCAGATCGGCATAGCTGCGCGCGCCCGCGGTCGATTCGTGCCAGCCGTCCATTTCCTCGTAGATCGGCTCGACTTCGGCCTGATCTGCGGCGTGCGCCGGGAAATAGTCGAGGATTTTGCCGCGGAGACGGTAGCCGGTGCAGATACGGATCGTGTCGAAGCCGTCGAGCACGTCGAGCTTGGTCAGCGCGATGCCCGTGACGCCCGATACGGCGCAGCTCTGGCGCACAAGCACCGCGTCGAACCAGCCGCAGCGACGCTTGCGCCCGGTGACGGTGCCGAATTCATGCCCGCGTTCGCCGAGCCGCTGGCCGATCTCGTCCTCGAGCTCGGTCGGGAAGGGGCCGCTGCCGACGCGCGTCGTATAGGCCTTTGCGATACCAAGCACGAAGCCGACGGCCCCGGGGCCGAGGCCCGAGCCCGAAGCGGCAGTGCCGCTCACCGTGTTCGAGCTGGTGACGAAGGGATAGGTGCCGTGATCGACGTCGAGCAGCACGCCCTGCGCGCCCTCGAACAGGATGCGTGCGCCGGCCTTGCGGACCTTTTTCAGGCGCTTCCAGACGGGCTGCGCATATTCGAGCACATAGTCGGCGATTTCGGTGAGGTCGGCGATCAGGCGTTCGCGATCGATCGGCGGCTCGCCGAAGCCGGCGCGCAGCGCGTCGTGATGTGCGGTCAGGCGGTCGAGTTGCGGTTCGAGCTTGTCGAGGTGCGCGAGGTCGCACACGCGGATCGCGCGGCGACCGACCTTATCCTCATAGGCGGGGCCGATGCCGCGCCCGGTGGTGCCGATCTTGCCCGCGCCCGCAGCGGTCTCGCGCAGCGCGTCGAGGTCGCGGTGGAAGGGCAGGATCAGCGCGCAATTGTCGGCGATCGCGAAATTCTCGGGGTTGATAGCAACACCCTGGCCGCGCAGTTTGGTGATCTCGTCGCGCAGCGCCCACGGATCGAGCACGACGCCGTTGCCGATGATCGAAAGCGTGCCGGTGACGATGCCCGAGGGAAGCAGCGACAGCTTGTAGACCTGCTCGCCGACGACGAGCGTATGGCCGGCATTATGACCGCCCTGGAAACGGACCACGGCGTCGGCGCGGCTGGCGAGCCAGTCGACGATCTTGCCCTTGCCCTCGTCGCCCCATTGCGACCCGATGACGGTAACATTTGCCATGATGCTGTCCTGCTGAACGGGGCCATCCTGACCCGGCGCGGCCTTAGCGGATTTGGCCGGAGAGGCAACCCAAAGCGGGATGATTTTGCGACATTTGCGGGCAAGACGGGGCCCGCCGGAACATCGGAGACGCGCAATGATGAAACGAAACTGGTTTGGATATGCCACGCTGGCGGCCTTTGCCGTGGCGAGCGTAACGGTGCCGGCGCCATTTGCCGATGCGCGCGAGAAGTTGCGCGACCGGCTGCGCGAGCGGATTGCCGAACGAATGGGCGCCGACGAGGGCCCCAAAGCGCCCGGTAGCGAGACGATTTCCTATGGCAGCCATGCGCTGCAGACCCTCGACATATGGCGTGCGAGGGACGCGAAAGCGCCTGCGCCGCTGGTCGTCTTCGTCCACGGCGGCGGCTGGAAGCGGGGCAGCAAGGACAATGCGACCGGCGAGTATAAGCCGGTGCATTATCCGGACGAAGGCTACGCCTTTGCGTCGATCAACTATCGCCTCGTTCCCGATGCAACGGTCGAGCAGCAGGCAGCCGACGTCGCGGGCGCGGTGAAAGCGCTCGTTGATCGGGCGGACGGTCTGGCGATAGACCGCCGACGGATCGTGCTGATGGGACATAGCGCGGGCGCGCATCTCGTCGCGCTGGTCGGCACCGACGAGCGCTATTTGAAAGGCGCGGGACTGTCGTTCGCCGATATCGCGGGCGTGATTCCGATCGACGGGGCGGCCTATGACGTGCCCGGGCAGACGAAGGACGGGCCGCCGATCATGCAGGCGACATACAAACAGGCTTTCGGTACCGGTTCCGCGCGGCAAAAGGCGCTTTCGCCGACGCTGCAGGCGGCGGCGCCCAATGCGCCGCAGTTCCTGCTCCTCTATGTTCAGCGGCCCGACGGGGTGCGGCAAGCGAGGGCCCTCGGCGCCGCGCTGGAGGCCGGCGGCAGCCGCGTCGAGCACGGCAGCTTTCCGGGCGAAGGGTTGCAAGGGCATGCCGAAATCAACCGGCGGCTGGGCGATCCGTCCTATGCACCGACGGCGGCGGTCGACGACTGGCTGAAACGGCTGTTCGCGCGCTGATTGCTGCGATAGGGACGGGCGTATGACAAACCCCGACGCCCCCTATCACGCCCATGTCTATTACGATCCTGCCGAGCGGCCCGCGGCGGTCGCGCTCCGCGATGCATTTGGGGACGATCCCGCAATCCTCTTCGTCGGCGACATGACCGATGATGCCGCGGGGCCCCACCCGATCGCGCAATATGAGGTGCATTTCCTGGGCGAGGCGGTTCCGGCGGTGGTCGCGACGATCGAGGCGACGGGGCTGCGCGCACTCGTCCATCCGCTCACCGACGATGATCTTGCCGATCATACGACGCTGGCACACTGGATCGGCGAACCGGTTGAACTCGATGTGACCGTGCTCGACCCGCCGGGGGTCAACCAGGGCATTCCGCGCTTCGGGGTGTCGGACTTTTAGGCTTCGACCGGCCCGTCCGGGCCGAGGATGAACCCGCAACCAAGCAAGTGCGCGTCATCGGCCTCGGACAGCGCCGCGACCGTCTGCCAGTCGTCGGCGCGCAGGCTCGCTGCCAGTGCAGGATCGTGGCCGAGCGGTAGGAAGATACGGCGGTCGGCGTCGTCTTCGGCGCCGAGGCCCGCGTCGATCAACGGGTCGGGATAGAGCGAGAAGCCGACGGCCGATTCTTCCTGCTCGCCCACGGGAATCGAATAGCCGCCGCCGCGCCCGACGGCGTCGCCCTGTCCGGGGACGAAGATCTGGAAACCGAACCAGCTTTGATAAGCGAAACCATGGCGCTCGGTGGGGTCGAGCGTCAGCGTCACGCGGTCGCGGATCGGCGCGGCGATGGCTTCGAGCGCGTCGATGCGTGCGGTGAGCACGCCGGTCGTGTCGAACGCACGCAAGTCGGCGATCGCCTGATCGAAGGGCCCGGTTGCGCGGAGCAAGGGCAGATAAGCCGTGGCACCCAGTCGCGTCAGTGCGCCGGCATCCTTGGCATCGAGTTCGTCGCGCAGTTGCTGGATGTCGGCATCGACGGGCAGGGGGCCACCCGCGAGCAGGTCGACGACGTCGGGCAGGGTGAAGTCAATCGTGACGGGGCCGATGCCGGCAGCTTCGAGCGCGTCGATCGCAACGGTGACGATCTCGCGCGCTGCGGCGACGCTGTCGCTGCCGATCAGTTCGGCGCCGACTTGCAGCATCTCGCGCGCGGGTCGGAGCTGGCTCGCGCGCAGTTTGACGACCTGCCCGGCGTAACAGAGGCGCAGCGGGCGCGGGGCCTTGGCGAGCAGCGAGGTCGCGATGCGGCTGACCTGCCGCGTGATGTCGGGGCGCAGCGCGAGCGTGCGCTGCGATACCGGATCGGTGAAGCGGAGCAGGTCGCGCGTCGAACGCTCGTCCTCGCCGCCTAGCGTTTCGCGGAATTCCGCGAGCGGCGGGGATACGCGGCCATAGCCGTGCGCGCGCATTGCATCGACGAGCGCGCGGGTGACGCGCGACGCGGCCTCCGCCTGTCGGGGGAGGCGATCGCGCAGCCCTTCGGGCAGCAGGGCAGGGGCCTTGGTCATGCGTGCGGCCTTAGGCGGGTGGCGGGAGCGTTTCAACCGCTCCCGCCCGATGGTCAGAACTTGAGGCCCTTCACCGTCTTCACGCCGGGAAGCTGGCACAGCTGCCACAGAAGCGGCTCGGGCATCGGCGAGTCGAGGCTGAGCAGCAGCACCGCTTCGCCGCCCGCGGCGCGGCGGCCGAGGTGGAAGGTGCCGATGTTGAGCCCGGCTTCGCCGAGCGCGGTGCCGATGCGGCCGATGAAACCCGGGGCATCCTCGTTGACGATGTAGAGCATATGGCCGTCGAGATCGGCCTCGACCTTGATGCCGAACATCTCGACGAGGCGCGGGTCGCCGTTGCTGAACAGCGTGCCCGCGACCGAGCGGTCGCCGTCGCTCGTTGCCACAGTAACACGGACGAGCGTGTGGTAATCGCCGTCGCGGTCGTGACGCACTTCGCGGACATCGAGCCCGCGTTCGCGCGCGAGGTGCGGCGCGTTGACCATGTTCACGCTGTCCGAATAGCGGCGCATCAGGCCGGTGAGCACCGCGGCGGTGATCGGCTTGAGGTTGAGTTCGGCGGCGGCGCCTTCGACTTCGACCGAGATCGTCGTGAGGTTATCGTGCGCGAGCTGGCCGACGAGGCTGCCGAGCTTTTCGGCGAGGCTCATATAGGGGCGCAGCTTCGGCGCTTCCTCGGCCGACAGGCTGGGGACGTTGAGCGCGTTGGTGATGCCGCCGGTGAGCAGGTAATCCGACAGCTGTTCGGCCACCTGGATCGCGACATTGACCTGCGCTTCGTCGGTCGATGCGCCGAGATGCGGCGTGCAGATGAAGTTCGGCGCGCCGAACAGCGGATGATCGGCCGCCGGGGGTTCGGTCTGGAACACGTCGAGCGCGGCGCCCGCGACATGGCCGCTTTCCAGCGCGTCCTTGAGCGCCGCCTCGTCGATCAGGCCGCCGCGTGCGCAGTTGATGATCCGCACGCCCTTCTTCGCCTTGGCGATATTTTCCTTCGACAGGATATTGCGCGTCTGGTCGGTGAGCGGCGTGTGCAGCGTGATGAAATCGGCCTTGGCGAGCAAGGTGTCGAGATCGGCCTTTTCGACGCCGAGCTCGATCGCGCGCTCGGGGGTGAGGAAGGGGTCGAAGGCGACGACCTTCATGCGGAGGCCCAGCGCGCGCTCGGCGACGATGCTGCCGATGTTGCCGCAGCCGATGAGGCCGAGCGTCTTCGAGGTGAGCTCGACGCCCATGAAGTCGTTCTTGGGCCATTTGCCCGCCTGCGTCCCGGCGTTCGCTTCGGGGATCTGGCGCGCGAGCGCGAACATCATCGCGATCGCATGTTCGGCGGTGGTGATGCTGTTGCCGAACGGCGTGTTCATCACGATGACGCCCTTTTTCGACGCTTCGGGAATGTCGACATTGTCGACGCCGATGCCGGCGCGGCCGACGACCTTCAGGTTCGTCGCGGCGGCGAGCACGTCGGCGGTCACCTTGGTGGCCGAACGGATCGCGAGGCCGTCATAGTCGCCGATCATCGCGATCAGCTCGTCCTTGGTCTTGCCGGTGATGACGTCGACGTCGATGCCGCGTTCCTTGAAGATCGCGGCGGCTTTGGGGTCCATTTTGTCGGAAATGAGAACTTTGGGAGCGGTCATTGGGTTTCTCCGTCACCCCAGCGAAAGCTGGGATCGTTGGGAATGGGGATTATCGATAGCGGTCCCAGCTTTCGCTGGGACGACGTCAAGCGTTGAGCGAGGCGTAGGCCCAGTCGAGCCACGGGCCGAGCGCTTCGACATCGGCGGTGTCGACGGTCGCGCCGCACCAGATACGCAGGCCTGGAGGCGCGTCGCGATAGCCCGCGATGTCATAGGCCGCGCCCTCGGCTTCGAGCAGGCCGGCGAACTTCTTGATGAAGCCCTCGTCGGCGCCCGCGACCGACAGGCAGACCGAGGTCTTCGAGCGGCTGGCGGGATCGGCGGCGAGGTGGCTCAGCCACTCGCGGTCTTCGACGATCTTGTCGAGCGCCGCGGCGTTCGCGTCGCTGCGCGCTTTCAGACCATCGAGGCCGCCGAGCGACTTCGCCCATTCGAGCGCGAAGATCGCATCTTCGACCGCGAGCATCGACGGGGTGTTGATCGTTTCGCCCTTGAACACGCCCTCGGCGAGCGCGCCCTTCGACACGAGGCGGAACACCTTCGGCAGCGGCCAGGCGGGAGTGTAATTCTCGAGCCGTTCGACGGCGCGCGGGCCAAGGATCAGCACGCCATGACCGCCTTCGCCGCCGAGCACTTTCTGCCAGCTGAAGGTCGCGACGTCGATCTTGTCCCAAGGAAGATCGTAGGCGAACACGGCCGAGGTCGCGTCGGCAAAGCTCAGGCCCTCGCGGTCGGCAGCGATCCAGTCGCCGTCCGGAACGCGAACGCCTGACGTGGTGCCGTTCCAGGTGAAGAGGACGTCGTTCGACCAGTCGACTTGGCCGAGGTCAGGAAGTTGGCCGTAATCGGCGCGGATGACCGTCGGATCGAGCTTGAGCTGCTTCGCGGCATCGGTGACCCAGCCCTCGCCGAAGCTCTCCCATGCGAGCGTCGTGACGGGCCGCTGCCCAAGCATCGTCCACATCGCCATCTCGAAGGCGCCGGTGTCGCTGCCCGGAACGATGCCGATGCGGTGCGTGTCGGGTAGTTGCAGCATCTTGCGCATCAGGTCGATGCAATAAGCGAGGCGCGTCTTGCCGATCTTCGCACGATGCGAGCGGCCGAGCGATTCGGTGGCTAGTTTTTCGGGGGACCAGACCGGCGGCTTGGCGCAGGGACCGGAAGAAAAATAGGGGCGCGCAGGGCGCAATTGTGGCGTCGGCACTTCAGTCATTTAGTCTCTCCTTGCAGAGAGCTCGCGCGGCGTTGGGACCGCGTGGCCCGGCGCCGCGTTTAGGGTTGCCCACGCAACTGTCAAACAAATTGCACGGACCGCGCGAAATTTTCGACGAGTGGAGAAAATGGTATACGACTTGTTAACCATTTCGTCGGTAATTTGACGCCATGCCGATCCCGACGTTCTTGAAACCCCGGATCCTGATCGCCGCCAGCGCGGCGTTGGCGCTATCCGCCTGTTTCGGCGCTCCCGACGTGATGAAGAATGGCGGCGGCAAACAATCGACGACGACCAAGCCGAACCGCCCGCAAGTCGTCGGCACCCCTTCGTTCACCAGCGCCGAAGCGCAGCAATGCGCATTCGACCTCAAGCAGGCGGGCGTGCGTTTTACCCCGCTGCCGAACCAGGATCATGGCGGCGGCTGCACCTCGATCGATTCGGTGAAGCTGCTCGACATCGGCACCCCGGTGTCGGGGCTCGGCGCGATGACCTGTCCGCTCGCGAAGAATTTCGCCGCATGGGTGCAATATGCGGTGAAACCCGCGGCGCGGAAATATCTGGGGCAGGAGGTCGTGAAGATCGAGACCTTCGGCACCTACAGCTGTCGCAACATCTATGGTGGCCGGTCGGGCCGGATGTCACAGCACGCCTTTTCAAATGCGATCGACGTGTCGGGCTTCCTGCTCGCCGACGGGCGCCGCGTCATGCTCGACGGTGGTTGGACCGGCGACAAATCGTCGCAGGATTTCCTCCGCGCGCTCCACAAATCCGGCTGCCGCCGCTTCGGCACCGTGCTCGGTCCCGATTACAACGCGGCGCATTATAATCACTTCCATTTCGACATGAGCGGCAACGGCTACTGCCGCTGAGCACCCTCCGTCTTGGCAAAGTCACGCTAAGGGAGTAGCCGCTCGCTAATGGCAGAAGATAAACAACCCCATCGCTCGCGTTTCCACAAAGCCAAGGACGACGCGCATTTCGCCAAACAGGCGGTATCGACCCCGCAGACGCAAGACCCGGCTTATCGGCTGGCGTTTCAGGACACCGAGTTCCTGCTGCGCGAGGATTTGCGCCCGGTGCGCTTTCAGCTTGAGCTGCTCAAACCCGAATTGATGCTCGACGAGGCGAAGATCGAGTCGATGCTTGTCATCTACGGCTCGGCGCGCATTCCCTCGCCGGAGACCGCGCAAGCCGTGCTCGACGCGGCTCGCACGCCCGAGGAAAGCCGGATCGCGGAACGGCTCGCGGCCAAGGCCAAATATTATGAGGAAGCGCGCAAGCTCGCGCGGATCGCGAGCCAGGTGCCGCCCGACAAGAACGGTTGCCGCAATTTCGTCGTCTGCTCGGGTGGCGGCCCGTCGATCATGGAGGCCGCGAATCGCGGCGCCGACGACGAGGGCAAGGAATCGGTCGGGCTCAACATCGTGCTGCCGCACGAACAGGCGCCGAACCGTTATGTCACCCCGGGCCTCAGCTTCCAGTTCCACTATTTCGCGCTGCGCAAGATGCACTTCCTGCTCCGCGCGCGCGCAGTGTGCGTCTTTCCGGGCGGGTTCGGCACGTTCGACGAGACGTTCGAGCTGCTCACGCTGATCCAGACGGGCAAGATCAAGCCGATCCCGATCGTGCTGTTCAGCGAGGAATTCTGGACCCGTGTCATCAATTTCGACGCGCTGGTCGAGGAGGGCGTGATCAGCCAGCGCGACCTGTCGCTGTTCCACTTCGTCGAAACTGCCGATGAGGCGTGGACAATCATCCAGGATTTCTACGGTAACGTGCGCGATCCGAACTGAGTGATTCCTCCCTGTTGCGAAGCGATGGGGAGGGGGACCGTTCGCGAAGCGAATGGTGGAGGGGCAGCGACGTTGCGCTAGAGCCCCTCCGTCAGCGTTCCGCGCTGCCACCTCCCCATGCCTGCGGCACAGGGAGGATGGAGGCTATTTCGACTGTTCTTCCAGATACAGGATCAGCGCCTTGCGGTCGGCCGCGTCGATCACGCCGGCGAATGCCATGCGCGTGCCCGGCACGGCCTTCATCGGCGCTTCGAGATAGGTGTTGAGCGCGGCTTCGTCCCAGACGCCGCCCTTCGCCTTCATTGCGCCCGAATAGGAAAAATCGGCGTGCGACGCCACCGCGCGGCCGACGACGCCGTGCAGATTGGGACCGATGCCGTTGGCGCCGCCCTTGTCGATCGTGTGGCACGCGACGCAGCGGCGGAACACCTGTTCGCCCATCGCCGCGGTCGGTGCGACGGCAGCCGTCTCGGCGGCGGGCTCACCCGATGCCGGAGCTTCGGCGGGCGTTTCGCTCTTGCCGCAACCGGTGAGCGCCAGGACGCCCGCCAGCAGGACGGGCGCGAGCCGCATTATTTCTTGGCTTCGGCCGGGGCGGGGGTCGCAGCGGCGGGTGCGCCGGCTGCCGGAGCGGCTGCGGCGTCCGCAGCAGGTGCTGCCGCGGCGCCCTCGGCCGGTGCGGCGCCTTCCGCAGTTGCGGCAGGAGCGGCCTCGGCAGCGGGCAGCGGCAGGTTCGAGCCCTGTGCGTTCAGATAAACGATCAGGTTCGCGCGGTCTTCGGGGCTCGACAGGCCCGCGAACGACATTTTCGTGCCCGGCGCGAACTTGCGCGGGCTGGTCAGCCACGCGTTCATCTTTTCAAAGTCCCAGCTGCCGCCCATGCCGGCAAGCGCGGCCGAGAAGGCAAAGCCATGCTTGCCGTGGCCGATTTCTTCACCCAGCGTCCCGAACAGGTTCGGACCGATGCCGTTGGCGCCGCCCGAGTTGATCGTGTGGCATGCGGCACATTTCGCGAACACCGCTTCGCCTTTTGCCGCGTCGGCGGCAGCAAGCAGGTTGGGAAGGGGTACGGCCGATTCGCCGCCACCGGCGCCGGCTTCGGCGTCTTCGATCGGATAACCGGGCTTTTCGGGGTTGTGGCTGGCAAACAACATCTGCGACCCGATGGTCAGGCCCAGCGCGCAAATGCCGGCAAACAGCGCCCAGCCGGCAATAGTATTGTTGCGATTGTCCATGCTCTAGCAGCCCCGTTTACGGGCGCCCGCTTGCCGGGCGCATATTTGATTTGGACGCTCCCTTACTGGCGCGGGGACGACGGCGCAAGGGGATGAAATCGCGCGACGACCGCGATGAGCGCGCCGGTTGCACGGCCGCGGCGGGGTCGCTATGCGCCGCGGTTCCAGCTTGGAAGGCAATCATGGGCAGTTATTCGGCTTCGGCACAGCATCTGGTCGACGAAATGCGGAACGCGGCGCTCGCCGAGCCCGCGCGCGGACTGGCGTTTCAGGGTGCGCCCGGGGCGAACAGCGACCTCGCGGCGCGCGAATATGACGCGAACTCGCTGCCGATGCCCTGCTATGCGTTTCAGGATGCGATCGACGCCGTGCGCGATGGCCGCGTCGACCGCGCGATCATCCCGATTGAAAACAGCCTGCACGGCCGCGTCGCGGACATTCATTTTTTGCTTCCCGAATCCGGTCTGTCGATCGTCGGCGAACATTTCCTGCCGATCCGATACGGCCTGATGAGCCGCGACCTTGGCCCGGTAACGCGCGCGATGAGTCATGAGCAGGCGCTCGGCCAATGCCGCCACTGGCTGCGCAAGAACAATATCGCACCGGTCGCGCATAGCGACACCGCGGGCGCCGCCGCCTGGGTCGCCGACAGCGACGAGGTGGGGCTCGCCGCGCTTGCGCCGCCGCACGCCGCCGAACTCTATGGGCTGACGCTGCATGGCACGGGGATGGAAGACGCCGACCATAATACGACGCGCTTCGTCGTGCTGGCGCGCGAACCGCTGGCCGACATCGCGGCGATCGAAGGGCCGGTGATGACGACCTTCATGTTCGAGGTGAAGAATATTCCCGCCGCCCTTTACAAGGCGCTCGGCGGCTTTGCGACCAACGGCGTCAACATGACCAAGCTCGAAAGCTATCAGACCGGCGACAGTTTTGCCGCGACGCAATTCTACTGCGATATCGTCGGCGCACCGGGCGAGGAGCGGATCGATCGCGCGCTCGAGGAACTCGATTTCCAGACCAAGTCGCTGCGTTTGCTCGGCACCTATCCGCAGGCGCGCGCGCGGCGTTAGCGTTGAATGATAAGCGGCACCGGCCCGCTCCCCCACCCGGCCGCCCCAACGATAGTAGCCTATGGGAGGCCGGGTGGGGGAGCGGGCCGGTGCCGCTTCTTCAATAGATTATCCTCCGCGGCGGCGGAGCATGCGTGCGGTCGCCGAGGTCTGCACGATGAACAAAGTCACCAGGATGCTGGAGACGACGAGCGCGAACAGGTCGAAGGGCGAGAAATTGGTGCCGTAAATGTCGCGGCCGCCGACGATCGGCATCAGGACGGTCATCGCCATCAGCATCAGCCGCAGCTCGGTCGGCCCGCCCGCCATGTACGACAGGCGGAATTCGCCGAGGATCTTGGCTGCGATGAAGGTGTGGATCGACAGCAGGAAATAGCCGATCACCGCCATCAGCGCGACGTCGAGCCGCATATAGGGGCTCATCCCGATCGCGCTGATCATGAGCAGGGTCGCGAGCGCGTCGACGCTATGGTCGACGAAATAGCCGTAATTGGGCCGTTCGATACCGCGCCAGCGCGCGAGGCTGCCGTCGAGCGAATCGCCGAACCAGTTGACGATATAACCGACGAGCGACAGGCCTAGCCATTCGCTGTCGAACCAGCTGAGCACATATCCCGCAGCAACCAGCACCGCGCCGGCGAAGCCGAGCGTGGTGAGCTGGTCCGGCGTAACCCATCCCGGAAGGCGTGCGCATAACCAGTTGAGAAGACGGCGTTCGCTGCGCGCGAGAATATTCTGCTGGATGCGGACCGGCGCCTTGGCGACGGGTTCGAACTTGCTCATGGGAACCCTTTGTTGCCGACTGTCACAAAAGTGCCGGCCGGATGTCATCGCGGCGTCATAGAGGCAAAGTTACGTTTGCGAAAGGGCGGGGCGGCCGGTGCGGCGCGTGCGTGCGACGATCAGTCCTGCCAGGGACCGATTTCGCCGACATCGCCGACCGCGCGGTATCGGACGGCATCGTCGACCCACGCGACTTCCCACATCGGCGCAGGGCGCGCCCATTCGCCGATCACGAACAAGGGCAGCTTGTTCGCGGCGACGAAAGCGAGGTCGTCGGGGGTGGGGCCGGGGATGGTGGTTTCGTAGCGCTGGTGAATACGGATGACCGCCAGCGTCGTCGCGGGCGGCGGTGGAAGCGATTGGCGCACGGGAAAGCCGATGCTCGCGGCGACCACCGGATAGCCCTTGTCGTCGCGGGCGATCAGCAACACCTTGTCGGGATTCGCATAGGGGCCGCCGACTGCGCGACCGACGGCCTTTCGCCCCGCGATCGCGGCAAATTCGCGCAGGTCGGTGTCGGCAATCGGCGATGGGCGCGCGGGCGCCGACGTCGCAGCGGCTTCAGCGGGCGCGGGGGCGGGATCGGCGGCGAGCGCCGCGACGAACAACAGCGCGGCGATCAATGCGCTTTGCCCCAGCTATGGCCGATGCCAACTTCGACCTCGAGCGGGACCGTCAGGGTCAACGCCGGCTCGGCGGCACCCGACATCACGGCACGGATCACCGCGCCCGCGGCTTCGGCCTTGTCCTCGGGCGCCTCGAACACGAGTTCGTCGTGGACCTGCAGCAGCATGCGGACGTCGGAGAGCCCCGCGTCGGCGAGCGCTTTCGGCATCCGCGCCATCGCGCGCTTGATCAGGTCGGCGCTGGTGCCCTGGATCGGCGCGTTGATCGCGGCGCGTTCGCTGCCTGCGCGTTCGTTCTGGTTCGCGGCCTTGATCCGCGGGAACCAGGTTTTGCGGCCGAACAACGTCTCGGTATAACCCTTGGCGCGCACGCCCTCGAGCGTGTCGGTGATATAGTCCGAGATGCCGGGGAAGCGTTCGAAATAGCGCGCGATCAGTGCCTGCGCCTCGTCGGGCGTGACTTCGAGCCGGCCTGCGAGGCCCCAGCGCGATATGCCGTAGAGGATCGAGAAATTGACCGTCTTCGCCTTGCCGCGCGTGTCGCGGTTGACCTCGCCGAACAGCTCGATCGCGGTCGCGCTGTGGATGTCGTCGCCGCGCGCAAATGCTTCCTTGAGTTCTGGGACGTCAGCCATATGCGCCGCGAGCCGCAGCTCGATCTGGCTATAGTCGGCCGCGATCAGCACATGCCCGGGCGCCGCGATGAACGCGTCGCGGATCTGGCGGCCGGTCTCGGTGCGGATCGGGATATTCTGGAGGTTCGGATCGGTCGACGACAGGCGTCCGGTCTGCGCGCCGACGAGGCTGTAGCTGGTGTGGACGCGCCCGGTCGTCGCGTTGATCTGTTGCTGCAGCGCGTCGGTATAGGTCGACTTCAGCTTGGAGAGCTGGCGCCATTCGAGAATCTTGCGCGCGATCGGTACACCGTCGCGTTCCAATCGTTCGAGTTCGCTCTGGTCGGTCGACCAGTCGCCCGACTTGCCCTTGCGGCCGCCTTTGAGGCCCAGTTTGTCGAACAGGATTTCGCCAAGCTGCTTGGGGCTGCCGATCGCGAAAGGCTGGCCCGCCAGTTCGTGCACTTCGCCCTCGATGCGCAGCATTTCGGTCGCGAACTCGCCCGACAATCTGGCGAGATATTCGCGGTCGACCATGATGCCGGCGCGCTCCATCCCCTCGACGATCGAGGCGAGTGGGCGGTCGACCATTTCATAGACGCGCGTCCCGCCTTCGACCGGCAGGCGCAGCTTGAGCAGCTTCCACAGGCGCAGCGCGACGTCGGCATCCTCGGCAGCATATTCGGTCGCGCGGTCGAGCTGCACCTCGGCAAAGCTGATCTGCGATTTGCCCGTGCCGCACATTTCCTTGAAGGTCAGGCAAGTGTGATCGAGGTGGAGCTTCGCGAGTTCGTCGAGCCCGTGCTGATGCTTGCCCGCATCGAGCGCGAAGCTCATCACCAGCGTGTCGTCGTAGGGCGCGATGACGACCCCATGCTGCGCCAGCACGCCGATGTCGTACTTCAGATTGTGCCCGACCTTCAGCACCGCATCGTCGGCGAACAGCGCGTGCAGGCGCCCGATCGCGACGTCCATCGCGATCTGTTCGGGCTTTTCGGCGAACATGTCGGTGCCGCCATGGCCGAGCGGGATATAGCAGGCGCGGCCCGGCGCGGTCGCCATGCTGACCCCGACGAGACGCCCGGTGACGCTGTCCAGGCTCGCGGTTTCGGTGTCGATGGCGACGACATGCGCGGCGCGCGCTTCGGCGATCCAGCGATCGAGCGCTTCGACCGTGGTGACGCATTCGTAAACCGACCGGTCGATCGGCGGCATCGCGGGCAGTGTCGGTGTCGACGGCCCGGCGGGCGCGGCAACCGGCGCGGCGTTCGCGCGCGGGAAGGTCGGCGGGCCGCCCGGCGTCGCGCCGAGGTCGAGCTTTGCCGACAGCGAGCGGAAGCCATGTTCGTCGAGGAAGGTCTTGAGCGGCAGCAGCGGGATCGCGCCGAGCCTCAGCGTATCGAGCGCGTCGGGCAGCGCGACATCGCGCTTCAGGTCGACGAGGATGCGCGACAGTTCGGCCATGCCGCGATGCTCGATCAGATTGTCGCGCAGCTTCGACGCCTTCATGCCCTCGGCGCCGTCGAGCGCGGCGGTGAGGTTGCCATATTCCTGGATCAGCTTGGTCGCAGTCTTCGGACCCACGCCGCGCACGCCCGGCACATTGTCGACGCTGTCGCCCATCAGCGCGAGCACGTCGCCGACCAGATCGGGCGTCACGCCGAACTTCTCGTCGACCGCTTCCAGCCCGAGGCGGACATTCTTCATCGTGTCGAGCATGTCGACCTGCGGCCCTTCGGCGGGCTCGCGGATCAACTGCATCAGATCCTTATCCGACGAGACGATCGTCACGTCCCAGCCTTCGCGCACCGCGGCCTCGGCATAGGAGGCGATCAGATCGTCGGCCTCGAAGCCCTCCATCTCGATGCACGGCAGCGAAAAGGCGCGCGTCGCATCACGGATCAGCGGGAATTGCGGGCGCAGATCCTCGGGCGGTTCGGGCCGGTTCGCCTTATATTGGTCGTAAATCTCGTTGCGGAACGATTGGCTGCTATGGTCGAGGATCACCGCGAGGTGCGTCGGCCCGTCGGCGTCGTGCAGATCCTTGGCGAGCTTCCACAGCATCGTCGTGTAGCCATAGACCGCGCCGACGGGCACCCCCTTGGGGTTCGTCAGCGGCGGCAGGCGGTGATAGGCGCGGAAGATGTAGCTGGAGCCATCGACCAGATAGAGATGATTCTTCTCGGACATGGCGCGGATGTAGCAGCGACTAGGCGGGCGGCCTAGGGCGCTGTTCCCGCTTTCTTCCTCTTCTTGTCGCGCCACCGCTCGGTGCCCTGCCAGCCGAGCCAAGCGGCAAGCGGCAGGCCGACCGCGCCGAGCATCAGCAGGCCGGACGAGGCCTGCTTGACCGCCGCCGCCCCGATCGCGGCGAACAGTGTCGCGATCCCCAGATTGGCGAGCGCCATGACGAGCGCGAACCGGCCGAAGGCCATCGCGGCGATGCCGCCGGCCATCGCGGTCAGTTCGCAAAGGAACGGGACGGGGCGCGAGAGGATCAGCGCGACCGGGCCGATGCGTTCGGCGAGTTCATGCGCGCGGCCGAGATCGTCGGCGCTGAGGAAGCGCTTGGCGAGTGGCCGCGCGGCCCAGCGACCTAGCGCATAGCCCGCGAGGCTGCCGCCCATCAGGCCGAGCCAGATGACAAGCGTACCGATGGCAAAGCCGAAGGCGGCGCCCGCGAGCGTATTGGTCACGCCATTGGGCACCGGCAGAAAGACGTCGAGCGTCAGCGCGCCGACGATCAGCGCCGCCGCGGCGAAAGGCCGCTCGTCGGCCGCCGCCAGAACGCGGTCGCTCACCGCGACAAACTGATCGTGAAAGACCAGGGGCACGCCGATGATCGAGGCTAGTAAAAAGGCTATCGCAAACCAGCGAAGAAGCAGGGCGGAGCGCTTGACCATGCTCCAGCTTAGCGCGTCAGTCGCGGTAGTCGATGGCCAGTTTCCCGGCCGCCGCCACCGCTGCGGAGCGGGCGACGTCGGTCGTGCCGCCGGCGACGCGCGCGAGCGTGACGCCCATGCGGCGATACGGCCGCGTGACCGGCTTGCCGAAGATGCGCGCATCGATCGCGGTCGCGGCGTTCGGTGCGGTCAGTGCGTCGGCGAGACCGGTGATCGCGAAATCGGCTGCGTCGCGGTCGGCGAGCAGCACCGCGCTTGCGCTTGCGTCGGGCACCGCGATCGCGGGGATCGGCAGTCCGAGGATGGCGCGCGCGTGGAGGTCGAATTCGGACAGCGACTGCGAGATCAGCGTCACCATGCCGGTGTCGTGCGGGCGCGGCGACAGTTCGGAGAAGATGACCTCATCGCCCTTCACGAAATATTCGACCCCGAAGATGCCGTGGCCGCCGAGGGCGTCGACGACCTTTTTCGCCATATCCTGCGCAGCGGCGAGCGCGGCATCGGACATTGCGGCGGGCTGCCAGCTTTCGCGGTAGTCGCCGCGCTCCTGCCGGTGCCCGATCGGTGGGCAGAAGCTGACGCCATCCTTGTGGCGGACGGTGAGCAGGGTGATCTCGTAATCGAAGTCGATGAACGCCTCGGCGATCACGCGCAGCCGGTCACCGCGCATGCCGGCCGCAGCATAATCCCACGCCGCATCGATGCCGCTCGCGTCCTTGACCGTGCTCTGGCCCTTGCCCGATGACGACATGACGGGCTTCACAACGAGCGGAAAGCCGATGCGTCCGGCCGCCGCGACCAGTTCCTCGCGGCTCGTCGCATATTCGAAGGTGGAGGTTTTGAGGCCCAGTTCGCTCGCGGCGAGGTCGCGGATCGCGTCGCGGTTCATTGTCAGCTGCGCCGCACGCGCCGAGGGGACGACATGGAAACCCTCGGCTTCGACTGCGGCGAGGATTTCGGTGCGGATCGCCTCGACCTCGGGCACGATATGATCGGGGCGGTGCTTTTCGATCGTCGCGCGCAGCGCGTCGCCGTCGAGCATGGAGAAGACTTCGAAGCCGTCGGCGACCTGCATGGCGGGCGCGCCTTCATAGCTGTCGCAGGCGATTACGCGGCAGCCGAGCCGCTTCGCCGAAATCACGAATTCGCGGCCGAGCTCGCCCGAGCCGAGAAGGAGGATGGTGGCGGTGGGGGTCATGACAGTCTTTCCATCGAGGTTGGGCGCAAGATTCGGGACGCACGGCGGTGCGGCCTCCGCCATATGAATTTCAGCATCAAAGTGCGACAGCGAATGACATCCGAAGGAAGATCTTGTGACTTACCATTCCAAAACAATCTGGTCGCCGGTCGGCGAATTGACCCTCGTTGCCGACGAGCGCGGCCTCGCTGCGATCTTGTGGGAGAATGACAAGCCCGACCGGGTCCGGCTCGGGACACTGAACGAAAAGCCGGATCATCCGGTCCTCGTCGAAACCGAGCGGCAATTGGGTGAGTATTTCGCCGGTGAACGGCGCAGCTTCGATGTCCCTTTGTCCTTTGCCGGGACCGATTTCCAGAAACGCGTGTGGGCCGCGCTGCTGGCGATCCCGTTCGGCGAGACGCGCAGCTATGGCGAGATCGCGGATCAACTCGGCGCGCCCGGCGCATCGCGTGCGGTCGGCGCCGCCAATGGCCGCAACCCAATCTCGATCATCGCGCCGTGCCACCGCGTCGTCGGATCGAACGGCAAGCTGACCGGCTTTGCCGGCGGGCTGGAAGCGAAGGCGTTCCTGCTCGACCTCGAACAGGCGGCTTAAAGATCGAGCGTGCGGATTTTGGGGATCATCGTCCACCACAGCAACGCGCCGAGCACCGACAGGCCCGCGGCCGTCGCAAAGGCATAACCATAGCCGCCGAGATAATCGACGATCAGCCCGGTGACGATCGGGCCGACGATGCCCGAAATATTGCCGAGCGCATTTTGCACCCCGATCCAACTGCCTGCCGCGCGCGGACCGGCGAAGATCTGGCCGATCGCGAACAGGTTGGTCGCGATCAGCCCGGCGCCGAAACCGGCGACCGCGAGCCAGACGGCGAGCATGGCATAACCGTCGGCAACCGCGATCCCGGCGGTTGCGATGCCGATGGCGAGCTGTCCCGCGATCATCAGCCAGCGGCGGAGTTCGCCCTCGTCCACGCCGCGCGCGACCATCCGGTCGGACAGCCAGCCGCCCGCCAGCGCGACGATGCCTTGGGTCGTGAAGCTCAGCGTCGTCAGTGCCGTCATTTCGCCGATCGAATAGCCCGCGGTCTTGACGAGATAGAGCGGCAGCCATGCGAGCAGGAAATAAAAGCCATAGTTCGACAGGAAATGGACGATGCCCATCCGCCACAGCGTCGGTACGCGAAGCAGGCGGCGGATCGACACGCGTTCGCTGGTCGGTGCGGCGAGGCCCTTGGCGCGCAGCGGCGCCGAGACGATCTGCCAGGGGATCAGCCATAGGAGGGTCCCCAGCCCGAAAATCCAGAAGACCGGGCGCCACCCCCATTCGCCGAGAATCGCGCCGCCGGTGAGCACGCCGACCGCGGGGCCAAAGGCAATCGCGGCCGAGACCGAGGCGTTGGCGATGCCGCGCCGCTCGACGGGAACTTCGGCGGCGAAAATCTTGCTGCTGCCCGGAAAAGCGATGCTCTCGCCAAGGCCGAGGAACAGGCGCAGCAGGATCAGCGAGGCGAGCCCGCCGATAAAGCCGGTCAGCGCAGTGCTGATCGCCCAGATTGCGACGCCGAGCGCAAAGACGCGATAAACGCAAAAGCGGTCACAGAGCCAGCCGACGAGCAGGCAGGCGGGGGCATAGACCCAGAAGAAGGCCGATACCGCGACGCCGAAGCCCGTCGCCGACAGGTTCAGCTCCTCCTTCATCAGCGGCGCCGCGACGCCGATCGCGCCGCGGTCGACATAGTTGAGGAGCACCGACAGCGCGATCAGGACGACGATCCACGTCACCCGTTTTCCGCCGGCCCGGCCTTCGATCGATTGTGTCGCCATATTCAAGCGCTCCCCTGCCCGGTGACAGGGCTATCAGATGGCGGGCAGCGCGCTAGCGAAAATTAGGGACGCCGGCTCATTCGGGCCAGTGCGTCGTATCATGGTCGGGATGCTGGTGGTTGCTCGCCTTGATCGTGCCGACATAGGCGGCCATTGTTTCCTCGGTGGTGCCTTCGGCCTTGATCGGCAAATCCTCGAACAGCGAGAGTTGGCCTTCGAGCCCGAACTGGACTTGCGGCGGGAAGCGCTCGGGTTCGTCGAATGAGCCGGTCGTCAGGTTGATATGCTTGCTCTCGGCATAATCATAAGTGAGCGGCGTTCCGCAATCGCGGCAGAAACCGCGCGCCGCCTTGTCCGAGCTGCTGAAGGTCGCAGGCTTCCCGCGTGTCCAGGTGATCGCATCGCGTGGAACGCCGATCAGCGCGATGAAGAAATTGCCCGCCGCTTTCTGGCACATGCGGCAATGGCAGATATGCGAGGTGTCGAGCACCGCGGTGACATGATAGCGCACTGCGCCGCACTGGCAGCCGCCCGACGCTTCGGTTTCGATACGGTCCATGGCATGCTCCTCGATCGATAAGGCCGATGTCCCGGCGCGGCGGCCGTGTCTCCTTTGAGGATATTGCGAACGGTGCGAGCCTAGAGGATGTCGAACACGTGCAGCACCAGCCAAAGTAGCGACAATATAGCGAGGACGCCAAGGAACCAGCCTTCTTTGCGCATATTTTTCATGTCCCCCAGCCCAAAGTTGCAACTGCAACCCTTGCTGTAACAATTCAAGCGTGATCGTGCCCGGCCGTCCATCGACCTATCGGATTAAGCCATAGGGATTAGATTGTTGCGCTTGACCGGCGCGGGGAGCGGTGCTGCACTCCACCCGGGGGAATAGCGTGCGCATACTCATCGTCGAAGACAATGCCAGGATTGGCGTTTTGACTGCCGAAGGGCTTTCGGCGATGGGGTTTTGCTGCGACGTCGCTCCGACACTTTCCGAGGCGTCGGAACTGCGTGCCGCGACCAGCTACGACATCATCGTACTCGACCTCGGGATGCCCGATGGCGACGGGCGCGCATGGCTGATGGTGGAGCGCGCGCACGGGCTTGTCACGCCCGTGATCATGCTCACCGCGCGATCGGCATTGGGCGATCGTATCGATGGCCTCGACGCGGGGGCCGACGATTATCTCGTCAAGCCGTTCGCCGTCGAAGAGCTTGCCGCGCGCGTGCGCGCGCTGCTTCGCCGGCCCGGTGCCCGTTCGACCCCGATCCTTTCCGTGGGCACGATCCTCTTCGACACGATAGCGCGCGTCGGCAGTTGCCGCGGCGAACCCCTTCGCCTCAGTTTGCGCGAAGCTGCGCTGCTCGAATTGATGATGGTAAAGGCCGGCAGCGTCGTCAGTCGCGACCAGATCGAAGCGTCGCTCTATTCCTTCGACGAGCCCGTGACGCCCAATGCCATCGAGGTGCTGGTGTCGCGGGTCAGGAAAAAGCTCGCGACCCTGGGTGCGCATGATCAACTGGTGACGCTCCGCGGCGTCGGATATCTGATGCTGGAGCCTGTCGACTGATGCAGCAAGGGCGCTCGATCATCGACGAGCTGCGAACCGGTTTCGCCTGGATGGCGGTCGCGGGCAGCATTGTCCTTGCCGCATTTCTGGTCGTCGATTTCGAACTCGTCCGAAAGGACATCCGCGAAAGCTACGGACATATCGGGATCGTCCACGAGGTGATCGATCATGTCATTTTCCCGATTATCGTCCTGCTCGCGCCGTTGGCGATCGCGACGCGATGGCTGATCGCCCGGGCGCTGAAGCCGCTGCATGATGCCGCGGAGTTCATTCACCAGGCCACCGGCCGCGAACGCGGTTTTCGTGTGACGCTCGCCGATTTTCCTACCGAAGCCATGCCCTTTGCCGAGGCCGTCAATGCGCTGTTGTCGCGACTGGACGATGCGGCGCGGCGACAAGAGGGGTTCGCCGCGGACGTCGCGCACGAAATCAAGACGCCGCTTGCGGTCGCCATGCTCGAACTCGAAAGGCTGAAGGCCGCCGATGCGGATCGCGTGATCGCCGGTCTCGGGGGGATGAACCGGCTGGTCGAGCAATTGCTGGTGCTCGCGCAGCTCGACGCCTACGCGGCGGCCCCGCAGCCCTTCCGGCCGATCAATCTGGCGGATGCCGCGCTGGAGGCGATCAAGCTGTGCGCGGTCGATGCCGCGCAAAAAGGGGTGGCGCTTGGGTATCGCGACGAGGGTGGCCCAACGGTCATGGGCCGGATCGAAGCGGTAACCGCGGCGCTGCGCAATCTGGTCGAAAACGCCGTCCGGGTCACCGCCGCGGGCAAGGAGGTGGTGATCGTTCGTGGGCCGGGCCCCAATATTCGCGTCGTCGATGGCGGGCCCGGAATCGATCCCGTCAGACTGCTCGCCCTGTCGGACCGTTTTCGCCGCGGCGAACACGCGAGTTATGGCGGCGCCGGGCTGGGCCTGTCGATCGTCGCGCGAATCATGGAAGTGCACGGCGGGACGATGCGAAGCCATCCGGACCAGCCAGCGATCGAACTGGATTTCGACACTATTGTAGCGACTTGATACAGATTTCGCACCCGTCAGCTTTCTGTAAGCAAAACTCGCTACATCTCGAACTGAAGGATTCGGTAGGGCGGATCCTTCCGACGGACTAGCTCAACAGATAAAAGAGGGGAGCAGCTATCCGGCGTTCACAGCGGGTCGCAACCGTTGATGAACTTTGGGGGAAATATCTTGTCCGCTGTATCAAGGGCGCTGATTTGGGAACGGCAATTGCTTTGCCGAAGCGGTCTCGCTTCCATCATCCGGCGCGAATTCGGTTATTGCGACGTTGCGACCGCGGGAGATGCCGATCAGGCGCTCGACTGGCTGGCCGCAAGCGGCGCGCAAGACATGCTGGTTCTCGATGGCGGGATCGACCTGAAGTCGGTTGTCCCCGGCGGTATTCGCGGATTGCGTCACCGCTTTCCGCAGCTTTCGCTGGTGATCGTCGATTGGCGGCGCGATCGCGACGCCGTGCTCCGCGCCATTTCCGAGGGCGCGCATGGCTTCATTCCCAAGGACATGGAGCAGGACGAAATGCTCCAGGCCTTCCGGCAAGTGATGGCCGGGCAGGTCTATGTTCCGCCGATCGTCAGCGATGTCGACGCGGAAGTACGGGGGGCAGGCTCTTCTGGTTCGCACCAAGCCTCACTATCCAGCCTCACCGAGCGGCAGCGCGAAGTGCTGACGCATATGTCGATGGGCAAATCGAACAAGGAAATTGCCCGCTCGCTGCGTATCTCCGAAAGCACGGTGAAGGTCCATGTGGCGGCGGCCTTCCGCCTGCTCGGCGTGCACAACCGCGTCGGAGCGGTGGCCGCGTTGCAGAGCCGCGGCGACGCATCGGCCTTTGTCCGCGACCAATTCCTCGGCCGCCGTGCGAGCGTCGATTTCCGCACGCGCGCTTTCGGCTAAAAAACAAGAAACAGAAATTATTACACTCTCTTTCGGGGGGTGAAATAATTTCGTCCTCCTATTGGCCAAAAGTACTAAATAGTCTCGCTATATCGATAGTGAAGAAGACTCATCGAGTCCCATATCGGGCTAGTACGTAAAGTCCAATCGACTCCCGATCCTCATTCTACTTAACCTGTCCTTAAGCCGTCCCACGAGTCGATTCGATTTGTGACGTTCGGCCTTGCTGGCGGGGGGCCGCACCAGCTTCTGTTCAACCTTTCGTCCGCACGATTTTGCGGATGAGGCCGTGCGCGACCTCGCGTGCGGCCGGACCGGAGACGCGACATGGTACAGCTTACGAAACACGACCTCAACTTCATCCTCGCCCAGATCAAGATCGCGGAAGCGCACGCCGCGGGCGGCGACCTCGCTGCGCTCGTCGCCGGCTATAACGGCAATGACGGGTTCGCGCAGGCGCATCTGCTGCCCTATGGGCTCCGCACCGTCGACGGCAGCTATAACAACCTGTTGCCGGGGCGCGAGAATTGGGGCGCGGCGGACCAGTCCTTCCCCGGCATCTTCACGCCCGAATATCTGAACGACGCCGACGGCGACCGCTACGATTTCAATCCGTCGCCGACGGTGGAGACGTGGTACACCAACAATGATTACGCCAACGCCGGGCCCCGGACGGGGTCGCAGCCCGGCCCCGGCAGCGGCACGGTGATCGACGCCGATCCGCGTATCATTTCCAACCTGATCGTCGACCAGACGCTGAAGAATCCGGCTGCCATTGCGGCGGCGCTGACGCATGCCGGCCTGTCGGGCGCGGCGCTGATGGCCGCGCTGACCCAGATCGTCGCGGCGCGCGATGCGCTCGAAGCTGCCGTCACGGCGGCCGCAGCCGCCGAAGGCTCGCTCGGCGGCCTTAACGCCGCCGTCGCGGCTGCCCAGCTCGCGCTGGCCGATGCGCAGGCGGCCGATGCCGCGGCTGCGGCGCAAGCCGCGACCGACCAAGGCGCCTTTGAAGCTGCCGATGCTGAAGTCGCCCCGGCGATGGAAGTGCGCGACGTCAGCCTCGCCGCCTATGTGGCGCTCCTCGCCGACGCGATCCCGAATAACCAGCAAACCGCCGAAATCACCGCGGCCGAAGACGCCTATAACGCGGCGGAGGCCGCGTACCAGCTGGCGCAGGACAATGCCGAGGCGGCGGAAGCCACCTCGACCGCGTCGGCTGCTGCCGCGGCCGACGCTGCCGCTGCGCTTCTGGCGGCGCAGGCCGCGCTGACCGGTGCCCAAACCGCGCTCGCCGACGCGCAGGCGGCGGCCGGTGCCGACGAAGCCGCCAGCGCCGCGCTCGACGCGGCGCTCGCCGAACATGGTGTCGAGATGGACGGCAACACCGTCTATCTGCCCAACGTATCGCCCGACGAAGGACTGTCGTCGCCGTTCAACGGCTGGATGACGATCTTTGGACAGTTCTTCGATCATGGCCTCGATCTGGTCGCGAAGGGCGGCAACGGCACGGTTTACGTGCCGTTGTCGCCTGACGATCCGCTCTATGTGCCGGGTGGCCAGAACTATATTCCGCTCACCCGCGTGACGGTAAATGCCGGCGCCGACGGCATCCTCGGCACGGCCGACGACGGTCCGGGGCCGAAGAATCTGACCACGCCCTGGGTCGACCAGAACCAGACCTATGCGTCCTCGGCATCGAAGCAGGTCTTCATGCGCGAATATATCGCGGGCCCTGACGGCAAGCCGGTTTCGAGCGGTCTGCTGCTCGAGGGCAGCAACGGCGGTCTTGCGACCTGGGCCGATATCAAGGCGCAGGCGCGCACCGTGCTCGGGATCGAGCTCACCGACCTCAATGTCGGCAACATCCCGCTGATCGCAACCGATCCCTATGGCAATTTCATCCCCGGCGCGAACGGCTATCCGCAGCTTGTCGTCGGCATGGGCGCCGATGGCCAGCTTGGCACCGCCGACGACGTGCTGCGCGAAGGCAATCCCGCCGCTCCAGTCAGCGCGCAAGGCGTCGTGCTGACCGGCCATGCCTTCCTCGACGACATCGCGCATGCCGCGGCGCCGATCGTGAACAGCAGCGGCGTGCTGATGCAAGATAGCGACTCGGCGCTCGGCTACGCCAATGCCGATGGCTCGCCCGGGCCGCAGGGCCAGCGTGGCCCCACGGCCTACGACAATGAACTGCTCGACCGGCACTTCATCGCCGGCGACGGCCGCGCGAACGAGAATATCGCGCTGACCGCGGTGCATCAGGTGTTCCATGCCGAACATAATCGCATCGTCGAGCACACCAAGGATGTGACGCTCGCCTCGATGGACCGCGCCTTCATCAACGAATGGTTGCTGACCGACCTGACCGATGCGCAATTCGCGACGCTGACGACCGGCAACCCGGCGGCGATCGCGGCGCTGTCGGAAACTTTGGTGTGGGACGGCGAACGGCTGTTCCAGGTCGGCCGCTTTACGAACGAAATGGAATATCAGCATCTGGTGTTCGAGGAATTCGGCCGCATGATGCAGCCCGACATCGACGCCTTCGTGTTCGAGCCCTCGGCCGACATCAACCCCAGCATCGCTGCCGAATTCGCGCACGTCGTCTATCGTTTCGGCCACTCGATGCTGCGGCAGGATATCGCGGTCATCGAGATGGATGAGAACGGCAATCCCGTTCAGAACGATATCTCTCTGTTCGAGGGCTTCCTGAACCCGGTGGCGTATGACTCGCTCGGTACGGCCGAACAGGCATCGGGCGCGATCATCCGCGGCATGAGCCGCCAGACCGGCAGCGAGATCGACGAGTTCGTCACCGACGTGCTGCGCAACCAGCTGCTCGGCATCCCGCTCGACCTCGCGACGATCAACCTCGCGCGCGGCCGTGACGTCGGCATGCCCTCGCTCCAGACCGCACGCGAACGCTTCTTCGACGCGACCGGCGACACGCTGCTCAAACCTTATGAAAGCTGGGCCGATTTCGCGCTCAACCTCAAGAATCCGGCGTCGATCATCAACTTCATCGCGGCTTATGGCACGCATGAATCGGTGCTCAACACCGCCGCCAATCCGAAGACGGTCGAGGAACTGCGCGAAGCGGCGACGCTGCTCGTCCTCGGCGGCGCGGGGGCACCCGCGGACCGGCTCGACTTCCTGAATGCCGAAGGCGCCTATGCCAACGATGCGAAGCTTGGCGGCCTCAACGACATCGATTTCTGGATCGGCGGCCTCGCTGAAAAGAAGATGGCGTTCGGCGGCATGCTCGGCTCGACCTTCAGCTTCGTCTTCCAGATGACGATGGAAAATCTGCAGGACGCCGATCGCTTCTATTATCTGTCGCGTACGCAGGGTCTCAACCTGCTCAACGAGCTGGAGAATAACACCTTCGCCGAACTGGTGATGCGCAACACCGATCTGGGCGACGATCATTCGACCGCGCTGCCCGGCAACCTCTTCTCCGCGTTCGAGATGCCGCAGCTGGAAATGGACATCAGCAAGCAATTGGGCGCCGATCCGGTGTCGGACGATCCGTTCCTCGGCGGCTTCTCCAGCCTCGTCCAGCGCATCGATGCCAATAATGACGGCATCGCGGAGTATATCCGCGTCAACAGCAACGAGCATTTCGTTATCGGCGGCACCGAGAATGACGACATCATCGTGTCGGGCGGGGGCGACGATGCTATCTGGGGCAAGGGCGGCAACGACCGGATCGAGGCCGGTTACGGCGTCGACAAGGTGTTCGGCGGCGAGGGTGACGACATCATCACCAACGCCGGCACCGATATCGGCGAGGCCGACTTCCTGCATGGCAACGAAGGCAATGACGTCATCCACGGCGGATCGGGCCTGTCGCTGCTGTTCGGCAACCAGGGCAATGACTTCATCATCACCGGCCCCGACGGCAAGGAAGCCTTCGGCGGCACCGGGAACGACTTCATCCTCGGCGGCTCGGGCGGCGACTTCCTGCTCGGTAACGAGGGGGATGACTGGCTGGAAGGCGGGCAGCGCTTCGACACGCTGGCGGGTGAGAATTCGGAGCTGTTCTTCAACTCGTCGATCATCGGCCATGACGTGATGAACGGCGGCAGCGGCGACACCGACTATGACGCCGAATCCGGCGACGACATCATGTTCCAGAATAACGAGGGCATCCAGCGCTCGAACGGGCAGGCCGGTTTCGACTGGGGTATCCACAAGGGGGACAGCACCGCCGCCAACTCGGACCTCGGCATTCCGATCTTCGAGACGCAGGAGGCGTTCATCCTGCGCGACCGCTTTGACCTGGTCGAAGGGCTGTCGGGCTGGATTCACGACGACACGCTGACGGGACGCAGCCGCAGCACCAATGCGCGCGGCGAGCTGCAGAACACCTCGGCGATCCCCGGCCCGGACTCGCCGCTCGACTCCTACTCGAACGATCTGCTCGCGAAGAATGTCGACCTGATCGACGGGCTCGACGTACTCGTCGCGCATCTCGGTGCCGGCATCCCGGTGACCAAGGTCGTCAATGGCCAGACCGTTCCGGTGCTCGACGAGAATGGCGTGCAGGAACGTATCATCTTCAGCACCGCGCAGGCTGGCGACATCCTGCTCGGCGGTGGCGGCAACGATACGATCAAGGGCCTCGCCGGCAACGACATCATCGATGGCGACCGCTGGCTGAACGTTCGCATCCTCGTCACGCCGCGTCCGACGGACAACTGGCCGGCGTTCAGCGTCGACAGCATGACCGAAATCGCAGCGCGCATGGTCGCCGGCGAGATCAATCCCGGCCAGCTGTCGATCGTCCGCGAGCTTCTTGACGGCGATCTGGACAACAGCGACATCGACACCGCCGTCTATACCGACGTGTTCGCGAACTACACGATCACCAGCAATGCCGATGGCAGCATCACGGTCGATCACACCGGTTTCAATGACGACGGCGGCGACGACGATCTGCCGGAAGAGGTGCAGAATCGGCCGCTGTCCGACGGCACCGACCGGCTGTTCAACATCGAACGGCTGCAATTCTCGGACCGCGTGATCGAACTGTCGCCGCCGAAGCTCTCGCTGGACGCACGAGGCGGGCAGTATCGCGACGAATTCAACACTGCGAGCCTCGGCAATTCGAACGGAACGACGAACTGGGTGCCGGACTGGGTTGAAAGCGGCGATTCGGGCGGCATCACGAGCGGCCAGATCCGCATCGACGATGGCAACAACACGCTACGTTTCGTCGGCGCCGCCGGCAATGGCTCCGACGGCGCGCAGATCACGCGTACGGTCGACCTGGCCGGCGCGGTGACTGCCACGCTGACCTACTCGGCAAACCCGGACAGCATGGATGCGGGCGAGAGCGTGACGGTGCAGTTCGCAGCCGACGGGGTGAATTTCGTCACGCTGCAAACGATCACCGGCGACGGTGGCGGCGTCAACTACACGCACAATCTGACGGGGCCATTCGAGGCCGACGCCGCGATCCGTTTCGTCGCCAGCGCGATGAACCAGACGAACGACATCGTGAACATCGACAATGTCACGATCAACTTCACCGCGCCGCCGGTACGGGATTTCGAAACGACCTTTACCGAGGATGATGGCGAGGTCGCGATCGCCGACGGTCCGGTGATCGTCGAAGACAGCGGCGAGATCGTCTCGGCGCGGATCGTGCTGACCAATGCGCAGGCGGGCGACCAGTTCGTCATCCCGAACAACCTGCCCGGCAATATCGACAGCGAAGTCGATACGTCGGTTCCCGGTCGGATCACTGTCATCCTGACCGGCGACGAAACGATCGCAAATTACCAGGCAGCGATCCAGGCGATCGAGTTCGAGAACATTTCGGACAACCCGAGCCCGGTCGACCGCGTCATCCAGGTCACCGTCAACGACGGTTTCCTCGACAGCAATGTCGCGACGACGACGATCAACGTCGTTCCGGTCGACGATGATGTGAACGCGAACAACGACAGCATCATCACGAACATCAGCGGGACGACCAGCATCGTCGTCCCGAAATGGGCGCTGCTGCTGAACGATGTCGATCCGGACAGCCCGATCAGCATCACCGGTGTGAGCGGTGCGAACAGCCTGAACGGCCTTGCGCACAACGCCACGTCGGTCAGCTTTACCGATCCGGCGACAGGCACTGCCGGCGGCTCGTTCACCTATACGGCGACGGGGGCACCGGGCGATACCGACAACGCCACGGTCAATGTCGTTCGCGACGCGACGGGCACGATCGACGGCACCGGTGGTGCGAACATCCTGATCGGCAGCGACGCCGCGAACACGTTCGATGCGGGCACCGGCGACGACATTGTCTTCGCAGGCGGCGGCAACGATACGATCGTGTGGAATGCCAACAATGCGGGCGCGACGAGCAACAACAACAGCGACGGGCGCGATGTGGTCGACGGCGGCGCAGGCACCGACGATACGTTCGTCATTAACGGCAATACCGCGAACAATGTCGCCGAAACCTACCGCATCTATTCGCGCGCGGAGGCAAATGCCGCGGGGCTGACGGTGCGTAATCCCGATACCGAGATCGTGATTACGCGCGGTGGGACGACCGACGCGTTCATCATTGCCGAACTCGACAATATCGAGGAGATCGTCGTCAACACCGACAATGGCAACGATACGGTCCAGGTGATCGGCAACTTCGCTCCCACCAGCCTCGACGTGAACACCATCACGATCAACGGCGGTGCGGGCGATGACACGGTCGACATCAGCGCGCTTCAGTCGGCGCATCGCATCGTCTTCCGCTCGAACGGCGGCAATGACGTGATCATTGGTGAAATGCGTGCGCAGGATCGCTTCGAGCTCGCCGCGGGCAAGACGATCGCCGATTATGTGGCGACCGACAATGACGACGGCAGCACCACGCTGGCGACCGAAGGGCACAGCGTGACCTTCTTTGGCACCACCGCCAACGCGCAGAATGGCGGGACGTCGCACGACGATGACGACGACGATCATGATGACGATCACGGGCATGACGACGACGATCATGATGATGACGATGACGACGCAGTCGTTACGCCACCGCCCGCGCAGGTCGACACGCAGACCGGCACCGCCGGGCGTGATACGCTGAAAGGCGGATCGGGTGACGATGTCATCAGCGGCCGCGGCGGCGACGATGTCCTGAATGGCGGATCGGGCGACGATACGCTTTCCGGCGGCGATGGCGACGATGTTCTCGGCGGCGGGTCGGGTGACGACCTGCTGTCCGGCGGCGACGGCGACGACGTCCTCGGTGGCGGATCGGGCGACGACCGTCTCGACGGCGGCGACGGCGATGACGTCATGACCGGCGGCAGCGGCGACGATGTTTTCGTCTTCAGCGAAGGCGACGACCGGGTCACCGACTTCCAGCTCGGCGAAGACAGCATCGACCTCAGAGGCCTCGGAATCACGGCGCAGAGCTTCGCTTCGCGCGTCGTGATCAGCCAGTCGGGGACCGACACCCTCGTGCGGATCGACGGGAACGAACTGCGTCTCGACGGCGTCTCCGCCGCCAATATGCAGACTGCCTCGTTCGTCTTTGCTTCGGGGGGCCAAAATGCGGCGCCGAATGGCGCGCCGCCGGCCGAGAGCGAGGCGGCGGCGAACGACCCGTCCCCGCAGCCGGTCGATCAGGGCGGAGCCGGTCCGGCTCCCGACCCCTCGACGGCGATCCACGATCGCTGGTGGGGCGGGTTCGACACCGATCTCGCACCTTGGTGGTTGCGGTCGCGGTTCGAAATGGGCGGCCACCAAGAGCTGACCCATGCCGAATGGAGCCTCCTCTAAAATCCCGCGCCCCCGGGAGGTCCGGGCCGGCTGCCGCCGGTCCGGACTCAACCGACACGAAAGAACCAGGGTCATGCGAACAGATTCCGCCGTTCCGCCGCAAATCAGACAGGCCTTCGCCGCCTGCCGTCAGCATTTCGTCGCGGCCGCCGCGTTCAGCGCGCTCGTGAACATCCTGTACCTCGCACCGACGATCTACATGATGCAGGTCTATGATCGCGTCGTTCCGACCGGCGGCGTGCTCACCTTGTTCTGGATCACCGTCATCGTTGCCGTTGCCATCGGCTGCCTCAGCGCGCTCGATATGGTGCGCAGCCGGTTGATGCTGCGGGCCTCGCTGCGGCTCAACCGCCAGCTTGCGGCGCCGATCCTCGACCGCCTGCTCGCTCGTGCAAAGGGCAATGCCGATCCGGCGGCGGCGCAGGCGATGCGCGATTTCGATACGTTTCGAAGCGTGGTCGCCAGCCCGTCGGCGATCGCCTTGTTCGACCTGCCGTGGACTCCGCTCTATTTCGTCGTCGCATTCATCATCCATCCCGTCCTCGGACTGTTGATCTTCGGCGCCGGCGCCGTGCTCCTCATCCTCGCGCTTCTCAACGAGCGGGCGACCAAAAGATCGGCCGCGACAGGTCATCAGGCGATGGGGGCCGCTTACGCAAAGCAGGAGTCGATTTTCGAAAAGGCCGAGATCGTTCGCGCGCTCGGGATGCGCCGCGCGCTGGTCGCACGCCAGATCGCCGATCGCCGCGAGGGTCTTGAGGCCAGCGCGAACACACAATTGACCGCCGCTCGCTACACGGGCCTGGTTAAATTCGCGCGCATGTTCCTGCAGTCGCTGGCGCTCGGCGTCGGTGCCTGGCTGGCCATCAACGCCGAAATTTCGGTCGGCGCGATCATCGCCGCATCGGTGCTGCTGGCGCGCGCGCTACAGCCGATCGAGCAGATGGTGCAAGCCTGGCCGACGATCGGGCAGGCGCGCCAAGCCAAGGCGTCGATCGAGGCGCTGTTCCGTTCGACCGACAATCTGGTCGGTGATCGCGTCGCGCTGCCGGCGCCCGAGGGTTATGTCGAACTCTCCAATATTTCGCTGCGTTCGCCCGACAACAGCGCGCTGATCCTGCGCGGCGTGTCGACCTGGCTGATCCCTGGCGAAGTGCTCGGCGTGATCGGCCCGTCGGGCGCCGGCAAGACCACGCTGGCGCGCATCGCGGCGGGGGCGATCCCGCCCGACGGCGGTGAAGTCCGCATCGACGAAGCGCAATATGGCGACTGGGATGCCGAACGCCTTGCGTTGCACATCGGCTATCTGCCGCAGGAGCCGACGCTGCTGCCGGGCACGATCGGCGAGAATATCTCGCGCTTTGCGGCGGCACGCGGCGAGCATGCGGTCGACATCGACGATAAAGTCACGCGCGCCGCGATCGCAGCGGGCATCCATGACCTGATCCTCCATCTGCCCGGCGGCTATAACGCCCAGATCGGCGACGGCGGGCTCCGCCTGTCGGGCGGGCAGGCGCAGCGCATCGCGCTGGCGCGCGCGCTCTATGGCGATCCGAAGGTTCTCATCCTCGATGAGCCCAACGCCGCGCTCGACAGCCAAGGCGAAGAGGCGCTGAACGACGCCATTGCCGCCGCCAAGCTGCGCCAGACGGCGATCATGATCGTCACCCATCGCCAGTCGGCGCTGCGCGACGCCGATCGCCTCGCGGTGCTGAAAAATGGCGTGATCGAATATCAGGGGCCACGCGGCGAGGTGATGGAATTGCTGCGCGAAAGCGCGGCTGCTGCTGCAAATGTCATCAAGATGACGAGGAACAAGAAACCATGAACGCGATGAGCTTTGGCGACGATTTGCACGGCGAACCGCTTGCCGTCGAAACCATCGATTCCCCGAAGCGTGAGGTGCGCACGGGGATATGGGTTGCCGCCGCCTTTTTCGTCGGCTTCCTCGGCTGGGCGGCCTTCACACCGCTCGACGCCGGCGCGATGGCGCAGGGATCGGTGTCGGTTTCGGGCAATCGGCAGGCGGTGCAGCACAAGGATGGCGGGATCGTCACCGCCTTGATGGTGACCGAGGGGAGCGAAGTGCGCCGCGGCGATGTGCTGCTCAAGATCTCGGCCTCGGACATCGTTGCCGCCGAACGCGGCCTGACCGGCGAAGTCGTAGCCCTGCTGGCGCAGCGCGCGCGATTGATCGCCGAGCGCGACGGTGCCCGGCAGATCGTGCGGCCGGTCGAATTTTCCTCCTATCTCGCGGGCGACCGCGTGCTCGCCGACGAGGCGATGCGCGGCCAGCGCCTGCTTTTCGACGCGCGGCAACGGTCGGGCGTCACCGAACGAGGGATGCTGGGCCAGCGGATCGCGCAGCATAACCAGCAGATCGGGGGCTATGGCGCCCAGATGGAATCGAACCGGATCCAGCAGCGGCTGATCAACGAGGAGCTGACCGGTCTGCGCACATTGTCCGAGCGCGGTTTCGTGTCGACGAACCGGCTGCGCGCGGTGGAGCGCAGTTCGGCGCAGCTCGACGGCGATTTCGGGGCGCTGCGGTCCGACGTCGCGCGGCTGGAAGAGGCGATCGGCGAATCGCGCTTGCAGATGGTGTCGCTCGACCGCCAAGTGATCGAGGAGGTCGCGACCCAGCTTCGCGAGGTTCAGGTCCGCCTCGACGAATTGCAGCCGCGTCTGTTCGCGACGCGCGAACGGCTCACGCAATCGGTGGTCCGCGCCCCGTCCAACGGACGCGTCGTAGGTCTGAAGATATTCACCGTCGGCGGGGTCGTCGCACCGGGCGAAATGCTGATGGAAATCGTGCCGCAGGACAAGGCGTTGGTCGTGCTCGCGAAAGCCTCGCCGAACGATGCCGACGATTTGACGTCGGGCATGCAGACGCAAGTGCGCTTTTCGGGGATCCAGGAACGCAGCTTGCCGATCCTGATGGGCAAGATCAGCAAGGTGTCGGCGGACAGTTTCGAGGACAACCGCACGGGGATGGAATATTTCGAAATCGAGGTCGTCGTTCCGCCCAGGGAAATGAAAAAGATTGCGGCCTTGCGCGGCGAGAACAGTCTGCGTGCGGGCATGCCCGCAGAGGTGATGGTGCCGCTGCGCGAACGAACCGCGCTTGGTTATCTGATCGAGCCACTGACGCAGACGTTATGGCGGGCCGGCCGGGAGCATTAGTTCCGGCCTTGGCCGGATGACGGTATCGCGGCTGCAATCGTTCGATAAACGTCTGCTTCCTTAGATTTTCCGAAGCGACGAATCTGCTTTCGTCCGGTTCCGTTTCGGGATGATCGGCTGCCGCCAGATTCGGCGGAAGTGCCTCACCGGCAGGCCGGGGCCCGGTAAGATTGTCCGCCCGGAGCTCATGCGCCGCTGCCGACTTGCGGGTCGATTAGTGACCAGTGCGGTCTTCCGCTGTCGCCTGACGACAGGAACAATCCCCGGAATGGATTGATCTTCCTGCCCGTTTCCACGGCAGATTTGCGCGGCGCACTGCCGCCCGCGGCCGTTTCAGCCGATAATCCGCCGCCGCCCTCCATGAGCATTTTCGAACAACTTAACTTTTGTAAGTGAGCTCGATTTTTTTGAGCCTTATCGCGTGTGTGGGCATGCAACTTATAGACGAGTTTGGCGTTGCCGAAAATGGAATGCGTATAAGAGGATAATTTACTTAGCTACCTAAATAAAATCTGACTCGGGATGGCTGGATTGCATTTGGGATGTTTTAAATCTTAGTTAATTTTGTCGAATCTTAATTCAGATCATAAGTGACGGTAGCTTCAGGAACGGGACCAGTTTCAACAGCTCATCTTGGGAGGTTTGAGGATGACGCAGGGTAAATTGGTCGACTATGTCCTGTTCGATAAAATGTCCGGACGCCAAATATCGTCTTTAGGTACCCGAATAGATTTGAAATCGCCCATGGTCGTGAAGCTGTTTTCGCGGCGCGACGAGATAAAAGAGATTGTTCGCGAGGGCGATAGCCTCACCATAAGGTTCGATAATGGCGATGCGCTGACCATCGACCATTTTTTTACCCATGACAGCAATCTGTCCAACGACCTCGTCCTTGAGGATCGCGACAGCGGAGCACTTTGGCAATGGTCGCCGACCGCGACGGGCGGCGATGGTCTGGTGCCGCTGCAATCGATCGAATCTCTGCTGATCGCGGGAGAAAATCATTCGATCTTGCCGATCCTTCTTGGCGCGGGCGCGATCGCAGGCCTCGCGGCCGTTGCAGCTGGCGGCGGTGGAGGCGGCGGGAGCGACAACCCTCCGGGCAATGGAAATACCCCCAACAGGGTGCCCACGGCGGTCGACGATACGGCAAACGCGACCGAAGACACGCCCTTCAACTCGACCGTACGGCTCGTGGCCAACGACACCGATGCCGATGGCGACGCGCTGACCGTGGTCGCCGGGACCTTTGCGACAGCGCAGGGCGGGAGCGTGACGATCAATGCGGACGGCAGTTATGTTTATACGCCGGCCCCCAATTTCAGCGGCGCGGACAGTTTCAACTACACCGTGAACGACGGGCGCGGCGGCAGCGACGTCGGCACCGTGACGCTGACGGTCGCTGGCGTTAACGATGCGCCCACGGCGGGCGCAGACTCCGCGACGACGTCCGAAGACATCCCAGTCGTCATCGACGTGTTGGCGAACGATAGCGATGCCGAAGGCGGCGTTTTGACCGTCACCGCTGCGACCGCGACGAACGGCACAGTGACAATCGACCCGGTGACGGGCGAGCTGACCTATACGCCGAATCCGAACTTCAGCGGCAGCGATACGATCACATACACAGTCAGCGACGGCGCCGGAGGGACGAACACGGGGACGGTTACCGTAACCGTTTCGCCGGTCGCCGATGCCCCGGTTGCGGGCAGCGACACGGCGTCGACCGATGAAGACACGGCGGTTGTGATCGATGTCCTCGCCAATGACAGCGACGCCGAGGGCGATCCGCTCACCGTCACTGCCGCCACCGCGACAAACGGCAGCGTCACGATCGATCCGGTGACGGGTGCGCTGACTTACACGCCCAATCCGAACTTCAACGGCAGCGATACGATCACTTATACGGTCAGCGACGGCAACGGCGGCACGAGCACGGGGACGGTCGCGGTGACGGTCTCGCCGGTCGCGGATGCCCCGGTAGCGGGTGCCGACACGGTGACAACCGATGAAGATACGGCGGTCGTGATCGATGTGCTGGCGAACGATAGCGATGCGGATGGGGATCCGCTTACGGTCACAGCCGCGACGGCGACGAACGGCACGGTGACGATCGACCCGGTGACGGGCGCGCTGACCTACACGCCGAATCCGAACTTCAGCGGCAGCGATACGATCACCTACACGGTGAGCGACGGCACCGGCGGAACGAGCAGCGGGACGGTCGCGGTCACGGTCTCTCCGGTCGCGGATGCCCCGGTTGCGGGTGCCGACACGGCGACAACCGATGAAGATACGGCGGTCGTGATCGACGTGCTCGCCAATGACAGCGATGCCGAAGGCGATCCGCTGACGGTCACCGCCGCCACGGCAACGAACGGCACGGTGACGATCGATCCGGTGACGGGTGCGCTGACCTACACACCGAATCCGAACTTCAACGGCAGCGATACCATCACCTATACGGTGAGCGATGGCGCCGGCGGGACCGGCACCGGGACGGTCGCGGTGACGGTATCCCCCGTCGCCGATGCGCCGGTCGCGGTCGATGATGCGGCGACGGTGGTGGAGGACACGCCGTTCAGTTCGGTGGTCAGCCTGATCGCAAACGATACCGACGGTGATGGCGATACGCTGGCGGTTGTCGCCGGCACCTTTGCAACGTCACAGGGCGGCAGCGTGACGATCGCGGCGGACGGCAGCTATGTCTATACGCCGGCGGCGAACTTCAACGGGACCGACAGTTTCACCTATACGGTGACGGACGGGGCGCTGACCGACACGGGTACGGTGGTGCTGACGGTTACGGCGGTGAACGATGTCCCCGTTGCAGGCGCCGACGCCGCGTCGACGGCCGAGGATACGCCGGTGGTTATCGACGTTTTGGCGAACGACAGCGATGCCGAAGGCGACCCGTTGACGGTCACGGCCGCTTCCGCGGCGAATGGTGTGGTGACGATTGATCCGGTGACGGGCGCGCTCACCTATACCCCGAACGCGAACTTCAGCGGTACCGACACGATCACCTACACGGTGAGCGACGGGGCGGGCGGAACGAGCACGAGCACCGGGACGGTTGCGGTGACGGTCTCGCCGGTCGCCGATGCGCCGGTTGCAGTCGACGATGTCGTGACCGCCACCGAAGATACGCCGTTCAGTTCGGTGGTCAGCCTGATCGCTAACGACACCGACGGCGATGGCGATGCATTGACCGCTGTCGCGGGCACCTTTGCGACCGCGCAGGGCGGCAGCGTGACGATCGCGGCGGACGGCAGCTATGTCTACACGCCGGCCGCGAACTTCAGCGGAACCGACAGCTTTACTTATACGGTGACCGATGGTGCGCTTACCGACACCGGGACGGTGACTTTGACAGTCACCGCGGTGAACGACGCACCCCTGGTGGGCGCCGATACCGCATCGACGGCCGAGGACACGCCGGTGGTGATCGACGTGCTGGCGAACGACGGCGATACCGATGGCGATCCGCTGACGGTGACAGCCGCTTCGGCGACCAATGGCGTGGTGACGGTCGACCCGGTGACGGGTGCGCTCACCTATACTCCTAACGCGAACTTCAGCGGCACCGACACGATCACCTACACGGTGAGCGACGGGGCGGGTGGCGTGAACACAGGGACAGTTGCGGTGACGATCTCGCCGGTCGCGGATGCCCCCGTTGCGGTTGACGACTTAGTGACCGCCGCCGAAGATACGCCGTTTAGTTCGGTGGTCAGCCTGATCGCGAACGACACGGATGGCGATGGCGATGCATTGACTGCCGTCGCGGGCACCTTTGCGACCGCGCAGGGTGGCAGCGTGACGATCGCGGCGGACGGCAGCTATGTTTATACGCCGGCGGCGAACTTCAACGGCACCGACAGCTTCATCTACACGGTGACCGACGGTGCGCTGACGGACACCGGCATCGTGACGCTCAATGTCACGGCGGTGAATGACACGCCGGCCGCGGGCGGGGACACGGCATCTACCGCCGAAGATACGCCGGTGGTGATCGACGTGCTCGCCAACGATGCCGACGCCGACGGCGATCCGCTGACCGTGACGGCGGCCACCGCAGCAAACGGAACTGTGGCGATCGACCCGGTGACGGGTGCGCTCACCTATACCCCGAACGCAAATTTCAACGGCAGCGACACGATCAGCTACACGGTGAGCGATGGCACGGGGACGAGCGCTGGAAGCGTCGCGGTGACGGTGTCGCCCGTCGCCGATGCGCCGGTCGCCATCGACGACGTGGTGACGGTAACGGAGGACACGCCCTTCAACTCGGTGGTCAGCCTGATTGCGAACGACACCGACGGCGATGGCGATGCATTGACCGCAGTCGCGGGTACGTTTGCGACGGCGCAGGGCGGCAGCGTGACGATCGCGGCGGACGGCAGCTATGTTTATACGCCGGCAGCGAACTTCAGCGGCACCGACAGCTTTCTCTATACGGTGACCGATGGGGTCCTGACCGACACGGGCAGGGTAACATTGACCGTGACTGCGGTGAATGACGTTCCGGTCGCCGGGGCCGATACCGCTGCCACGGCAGAGGATACGCCCGTGGTGATCGACGTGCTCGCCAATGACAGCGATGCCGATGGTGACCCGCTCACCGTCACGGCCGCCACGGCGGCCAACGGAACGGTGAGCATCGATCCCGTTACGGGCGCGCTCACCTACACGCCTGACGCGGGCTTCAGCGGCACCGATACGATCAGCTACACGTTGGACGACGGTGCGGGCGGAACCGCCGGCGGGGCGGTGGTCGTGGTCGTATCGGCGGGCGCCGCGGTGCCAGTCGCCGTCGACGATGCAGTCAGCGTCATAGAAGATACGCCTTTCGTTTCGACCGTGAGCCTGATCGCCAATGACACGGACAGCAACGGCGATGCCTTGGCGGCCGTCGCGGGCACTTTTGCAACGGCGCAGGGCGGCAGTGTCACGATCGCGGCGGACGGCAGCTATGTCTATACGCCGGCCGCGAACTTCAGCGGCACCGACAGTTTCATCTATACCGTGACCGATGGCGTCCTGACCGACACCGGCACCGTGACGCTGACCGTGGCGGCGGTGAACGACGGCCCGGTTGCGGGCGCCGACACGGCGTCGACAGCCGAAGATGTGGCGGTCGTGATCGACGTGCTGGCGAACGACAGCGATGCGGATGGCGATCCGCTCACCGTCACGGCCGCCTCGGCGACGAACGGAAGTGTTGCGATCGATCCGGTGACGGGTGCGCTGACCTACACACCGAATCCGAACTTCAGCGGCAGCGATACGATCACCTACACGCTGAGCGACGGTGCGGGCGGAACGACCAGCGGGACGGTCGCGGTGACGGTGTCGCCCGTCGCCGATGCACCCGTCGCGATCGATGATGTGGCGACAGTGATCGAAGACACGCCGTTCAGCTCGGTGGTCAGCCTGATCGCGAACGATACCGACGGCGATGGCGACGGTTTGACGGCGGTGGCCGGGACCTTTGCGACCGCGCAGGGCGGCAGTGTCACGATCGCCGCCGACGGCAGCTATGTCTACACCCCGGCAGCGAACTTCAGCGGCACCGACAGCTTCATCTATACGGTGACCGACGGGGCGCTCACCGACACCGGGACGGTGACTTTGACGGTGACAGCGGTAAACGACGGCCCCGCAGCGGGCGCCGACACCGCGTCTACGGCCGAGGATACGCCGGTCGTCATCGATGTGCTGGCGAACGACAGCGATGCCGAAGGCGATCCGCTGACGGTAACGGCCGCCACGGCGACAAATGGTACCGTTGCGATCGATCCGGTGACGGGTGCGCTGACCTATACCCCCAATGCGAACTTCAGTGGCAGCGACACGATCAGCTACACGGTGAGCGACGGTGCGGGCGGAACGAGCGCGGGGACGGTGGCAGTGACGGTGTCGCCTGTCGAAGATGCGCCGGTTGCGGTCGACGACGCGGTGACGGTGGTGGAGGACACGCCATTCAGTTCGGTGGTCAGCCTGATCGCGAACGATACCGACGACGATGGCGACGTCTTGACCGCGGTGGCCGGCACCTTCGCGACCGTGCAGGGCGGCAGCGTCACGATCGCGGCGGATGGTAGCTATGTCTATACCCCTGCAGCGAACTTCAGCGGCACCGACAGCTTCAATTACACGGTGACCGACGGTGCGCTGACCGACACGGGGACGGTAACGCTGACGGTGACGGCGGTGAACGACGTGCCCGTTGCAGGCGCCGATACCGCCTCTACCGCCGAAGATACGCCAATTGTTATCAACGTGCTGGCGAACGACAGCGACGCCGATGGCGATCCGCTGACGGTGACCGCCGCTTCCGCGACCAATGGTGTGGTGACGATCGACCCGGTGACGGGCGCGCTGACCTATACGCCCAATGCCAATTTCAACGGCAGCGACACGATCAGCTACACGGTGAGCGATGGCAATGGTGGTACCGCCGCCGGGACCGTCGCCGTTGTCGTCGCGCCCGTTAACGATGCACCCGGCGTGGTCAACGCCAGCGCCAGCGTGGCTGAATCGGGGCTTCCCGGCGGCTTGCTCGACGGCGGCGCCGTACCGGCTCCGACAAGGGCTGCCGGCACGATGACGCTGTCGGATATAGACGGATCCATAACCAGCGTCGGCGTGACCGGTCCGGCCGGTCTGACATCCAACGGAGCGCCGATCAGCTGGGCGGGGAGCTTTGCCGGCGGGGTCTATACGCTCACCGGCACGGCCGGCGGCACCACGGTCGCTGTGCTGACGCTGAACACGTCGGGCGCCTATAGTTTCGACCTTGCGCGCCCGCTCGATCATCCAGCCGCGGGTCAGGATCTACTCTCACTGGGCTTTGTCGTCACCGCGATGGACAGCGGCGGTGCGTCGTCGAATGGCCTGCTCACGGTTGACGTGCGCGACGATGGCCCGGTGGCGCAGCCCGCTGAACATATCGCAGTCGGCGTGCCTGGTCAGGCGTCGGGTGACCTGGTCGTTGGCTACGGCGCCGACGACGGCCATGTCCAGTCGATCACGCTGGGGACCTATACGCTGACCTATAACCCCGACGCGGATGCCGTCACGGGAACGGGCACGCTCGGCACGGTCGCGAGCTGGCGGTTCGATGCCGCGAGCGACCGGCTGCTGATCAACACGACTGCTGGCGAGACGATTTCGGTCGATATGGTGACGGGCGAATATGATTATGCGGCGCTCGCGACGGCAGCTTCGCAAGCGCGAGGACCGGTGGTCAACGTCAATCCGTCGGCGAGCCTGCTCGGCCTCGTCAACGCCGACGCGCTCGGGCTGATCGGCATCGGTACCGACCAGATGCTGACCGCGGTCGATGCCAACAACAATATTTCGCAGGTGCAGGTTCGTGCCGAAGCGCTGTTGGGGGTCGGTTTGAGCCTGAGCGCCAGCGCGGGCTATCATCTCGCCTGGTCAACCGCGATGGCGGCGGAGTTCGGCCTGACCGTTGTCGAAACCAACAATATCTTCGCGATCACCATCGGCATCCCGCCGCTGGCGGTGAGCGTCAATACGCAGTCCTTCTCCGCGTTGTCGATCACGTCGGCCAACGGGCAACCGATCGACAATTTGCGGCTGAACGAATTTCTGGCGACGGTCCATATCCAGCAAGGTGGGGGGCTCAACCTTGCGGCGCTGAACCTTTTGCCCACCATATCGATCACCGCGACCGATACGTCGGGGACCGTCGCAACGGATAGCGACAGGGATCTGCTCGGCGTAAGCTTGCTCGATCCGTCCAATGATCCGTCGGGCATTTCGGAAGGGACGGCTGCCGCCAACACGCTGACCGGGACCGCCGAAGACGAGCGCCTTTACGGTTATGCCGGAGCCGACAATCTGAGCGGCGGCGGCGGCAACGATCTGCTCCGTGGGGGCCTTGGCGCGGACGTGCTGAGCGGCGGTGCGGGCAACGACGTCGTTGTCGGCGGCCGCGGGAATGACACGCTGACCGGCGGCACGGGCAATGATCGTTTCATTTGGGAACCGGGCGATCAGGGGACCGTCGGCGCCCCGGCGCAAGACACGATCACGGACTTTAACGGTGCGCCAGTCAGCGCGGGCGGCGATATCATCAACCTTGCGGGAATTCTGCAGGGCGAAGCGGCGGTCGGTAATATCTCGGGCAACCTCGCCAACTATATCCACATCGCCGTTGTCGGCGGGAACACGGTCATCTCGCTCAGCTCGGCCGGGGGTTTCGCGGGCGGCTTCAACGCCGCGCTGGTGGACCAGCAGATCCAGCTGTCGGGGGTCAACCTTGTCGGCGGACTCACATCGCAGTCGGAGATTATCGGTCGGCTGCTCGTGGGCGGCAATCTGGTCGTCGATCAGGCGAACAGTTCGGCGCAGGCGAACCGCCTGACGACGATCGAGGCCGTGATCGCCGACAATGACGGCGACACGGCATCGACTTCGGTCTCGTTCGACAGTCGCACGCCGACGGTCACGCCCGGCAATCGCGCGCCGATCGCGCAGGCGACCGATGTCGACCTCCTCGGGCTTGTCGGCCTGAGCGCGCTCGACATCATCGACCTCAGCCGGCAAGCGGTTGTCGCTTTCGATCCCGACGACAATCTGCAGCAGGTGGTCGTGTCCTACGCCGCGCTGGTAAGCCTCAACCTGGCCGGGGCCGAACTGGCCGTTTCCACGGCCCTGGCTGCCGAACTGGGCCTGTCCGTGTCGGTGGTGAATACGGCCGGCATATTGGGTATCGTCGGGCCGACATCGACGCTGACGATTACATCGGCGGACGGGCGGCTGATCGACAATTTTGCGGTGAACCAGTTGCTGGCGACGATGCAGCTGGAATCGGCGGTCAACTTGCTGTCGCTGCTACCGCCGCTCAGTCTCGACGTCAGCGTGCTTGGAACCTTCCGCGTTACCGCAACCGATTCCGATGGCGCGGTCGATAGCGACCTGATCTCGACGCTGGCCAACGCAGACGTTCTTCAGGGACTTCTGGGCGCGGGCGGTAGCCCCGATATCGTCGAAGGAACGGCGGCCAACGACATCTTGTCGCCGACGCCGGCCGGGTCGATCTTCGAAAGGCTATACGGATATGAGGGAGATGACACGCTTGATGGGGGCAGCGGCAATGACCTTCTGGTTGGCGGTGCCGGCAATGACGTGCTCACGGGAGGGACAGGCAATGACATCCTGATCGATGGCAATGGCGCCGATATTTTCAACGGCGGCGCCGGCAATGACATCATCCTCCTGTCGGGCCTCAATTTCCTCTCGATCAACGGAAATGCGGATTTCGACACGCTGGCGCTCGACGGCATAGACCTCTCGCTGAGCGGGAGCAGCAACATAACCAATATCGAGCGTATCGATCTCGGCTTCGACGATGACAGCAATGTGCTCGATATCTCGGAGGCCGGCATTTTGGCGGCCACCGGTGGCGGCGTCCTGCAGGTCACGGGCGGCACAAATGATATCGTAAACCTGAATGGCGCGTGGACTGTGGGTGCAAGCCAGACCATCGGCGGCACGATCTACGACCAATATATGCTGAACGGCGCCACGGTCCTGATCGAGCAGGGGGTCCATGTCATTGCATAGCCTCGCTGTATCTTTTTGCGTTCCAATGCGGGCATGATCCGCGGCACGGAGGCGGCGCGCGGCGCCGCGGCGGGAGTGGCGATGTTGCTCCTCGTCCTGTCCGACCAGGTGTCCGCGCAGCCCACCTCGCCGGCTTACGGTCCGCCGGGCGTCGAGGAAACGCGCGCCGAGGGGATGGCCTGGTTCGATCCGCAATTGGAGGAATTGGCGAACCGCGCCGTCGCGGGCCATCCCTCGATCGCCGCGGCGGAAGCGAATGTCCGCGCGGCGGGGGCCGACCTCCGGGCTTCGCGCTGGCAGCGCTTTCCAAGCCTTGGGGTCGAGGGGCTGATCCTCGGCCAGCGAAGCGACCGGGCGCAAGCGACCGTCACGGTCGAGCAGCCGATATGGACCGGAGGCCGGATCAAGGGTTCGATCAGCCGGGCGCGGGCGGCCGAACAGGCGGCCCTTGCCAGCTACGATCAGGCGATCCTCGACATCGCGCTGCAGGTCGCGGCGTCCTACTATGAATTTTTCCGGGCAACGCAGCGCCGTGCAATCCTCGACAACAGTCTCGAACAGCATCAGCGCCTGCTCGCGTCGATGGAGCGGCGGGTTGCGCAGGAGGTCAGCCCGCGGTCCGATCTCGAACTTGTCCGTGCGCGAACCGCGCAGGTCTCGCAGCAGATCAATCTGACGGTTGCGCAGCAGCAATCCGCGGTTCAGCGCCTTCGCGAGCTTGTTGGCGACCCCTTTTACACTTTGACTTCAACCTATCGCGAGGCCTCCGATCTGCCCAAGCTCGACCGCGAGGTGCTTGTCGCGGAGGGCCTCGCTTTCGATCCGGGTCTGCGCCGCGTGCGCCTGGAGGCCGAAGTCGCCGACGCCGACACCCGGATAGCCAGAGCCCAGACATTGCCGCAACTCAACGCGCAATATGGATATGGCGAGTTTAACGGCCACCAGATCGGCTTGGCCGTGCGGATGCAGATGGATGGCGGTCTCTCGCGCTTCGCGGCCGCCGATGCCGCGCGTCTGCGGCAGGTGTCGAGTGAGGCGCAGATCGGGACCGCCGAACGCGAGCTTCGCGACATATTGGTGATCGATCACGTCGAATATGAAGCGGCGACGGCGCGAGCGGAGACGACGCGCTTTTCGGCGGAAGCATCGCAGCGCGTGACCGAATCCTACATGCGCCAGTTCACCAGTGGCAGGCGGACATGGCTGGATGTGATGAACGCGGTCCGCGAGGGCACGACGGCGCAGATCGACGCGCTCGACGCGCGGGTGAATATGCTTGCCTATCTCAGCCGGCTCATGATGCGGACGGGGCGATGGCAACCGGCCGACGAGGCGCGCGGCCTATGACCCAGCTCTATCTGGAATTGATCGAGGCGCTGGCCCGGCGACACGGCGTCAGCCTGGCGCCGGATTGGGCGGCGAGGGTGCCCGACGATCTCGATCTCGGCGATCCTGACGGCCTCGATAAACTGGCTGCGGCGCTCGACTGGCCCGAGCCCCGGCGCATAAGCGAGCGGCCGCGCGCGAACGCTTTCCCGCTGCTGATCCTCACGCCCTCCGGCTGGGCGCTCGCGGAACAATGGGAAACGCGCGCGACCATCCGCGCATCGGCAATCGGCGGGGTAGAACAGGTCGCGTGGGACAAAAACTGCCGGTTGGTCGAGTTGCGTTTTCCGGCCATGGCTGAAAGACGCAATTTCGCGCGCGCGCACAGCATTTTCTGGTCGGCGATCATGCGCCGCAAACATATTTTGTTCGAGGCGGTTGTTGCGACGATCGTGGTGAACACGCTTGCGCTTGCGACGTCGCTCTACTCGATGCAGGTCTATGACCGCGTTATCCCTCGCGGCGGCTTTGCCACCCTTTGGGTTCTGACCGCGGGGATCGGCTTTGCGCTGCTGATCGACTTCGCGATGCGCGTGATCCGGGCGTTGATGGTCGGGCGCGAAGCCATGGCGGTCGATGCCGAAGTGTCCGAATATTTCTTCGACCGCATGCAGGCCGTGCGCCTCGACGCGCGCCCGCCGGGCATCGGGACGATGGCGGCCCAATTGCGCGGACTGGAGCAGGTTCGCCAGCTTTTTTCCTCGGCTTCGATTTTCGTCATGGCGGACCTGCCGTTCGCGCTGCTTTTCCTGGCCGTGATGGCAGTGATCGGCGGCGTCGTTGCGATCGTGCCGCTTGCGGTCTTTGCCCTGTCGCTCCTGCTCGCCTTCGTGTTTTCAAAGGGAATTCGCGAACATGCCGACAGGACGCAGGTCACGGGCAATCGCAAGAACGGCCTTTTGGTCGAAGCGCTCGATGCCTCGGAAACGATCAAGGCCAACCGGGGCGGATGGCATATGCTGGCCGCGTGGAACGATTTGATCGATGCGGTCAACGGCCATGATGTAAAGGTCCAGCGCTGGTCGGTTTTCGCCAGCCAGACCTTCTCCTTTCTTCAGCAGATCGCATACGTCGGCATCGTCGTGTGGGGCGCCTATCGCGTCAATCAAGGCGAGATGACGATGGGCGGGCTGATTGCCTGCACGATTATCAGCGGCCGGATAAACGGCCCCCTCGTCGCCTCGCTGCCCGGCTTTGTCGTCCAGTGGGGCTATGCCCGTGCGTCGCTTCGCGCGCTCGACCAACTGCTGGCAACGCCGAGCGATCAGCCGCTCGATGTACAGAAAATCCGCCCCGATACGCTCGCATCGGTGCTGAAGGTTGAAAATGCCACATTCGCGCACGGGGAATCGCGTTTCGGCCTCGGCGTTCCCAAACTGGAAATCGGACCGGGAGAACGCGTCGGGATCATCGGATCGGTCGGCGCAGGCAAATCAACGTTGCTCCGGCTGCTGGCCGGGCTCGTTCCGCCGCAAAAGGGACATGTCCTCCTCGGCGGAATCGCACTCGACCAGATTGCCGAAGACAGTTTGCGGCGCGAAATCTGTTATTTCCCGCAGGACTATCGACTGGTGTCAGGAACCTTGCGCGACAATCTGACGATGGGCTTGCCGAATGTGTCGGACGATCGCCTGCTGGAAGCCGCCTCGCGTACGGGGCTCGACGACCTGGTGCGCACGCATCCCAAGGGGCTCGACCTTCCGGTGTTCGAAGGTGGCGGCGGATTGTCGGGCGGTCAGCGCACCATGGTGGGCCTCGCTCGCGTTTTCCTCCTAAAGCCGCGCTTCCTGCTGCTCGACGAGCCGACCTCCAATCTCGATCAGGAGAATGAGGCGCGCGTTCTGGCTTTCCTTGCCAAACTCAGCGACCCGTCGACGTCGATCGTCATCGTCACGCACAAATTGCAGTTCCTAGGTGCGATGTCGCGTTTGCTGGTCATGCAGGCGGGGAGGATCGTGCTGGATGACGATACCGCGTCGGTGCTGGAGAAATTGCGCCGCGGGGAGAAGGCGGCATCCGCCATTCAACAGCCGCAGGCCGGGAGCTAGAAATGGCGCTGCCCAGACCCTTTCGCCGATCCAGCATGGTCATCAATATGACTGCGATCGCGCTCGCCGGATTGATCATCTGGGCCGCATGGGCCGAGATCGATCAGGTCAGTCGTGCGACGGGGCAGGTCATTCCTGCCGGGCGGGTGCAGCTGATCCAGAGCGCCGACGGCGGCGTGATCGGCGAAATCCTGGTTCGCGAGGGTGATCGGGTCCGTCGCGGACAGAAGCTCGTCGTCCTCGACCCCATCCGCATTCAGGCTGCGGTGGAAGAATCGCGGGCAAAAGTAGCGAGCTATCGGACGATCAAGAGCCGGGTCGAGGCGGAGCTGTTTGATCGTCCGCTGGTCTTTACCGAGGATGTTCAGTCATTCCCGGAATTCGTGGCAAATCAACGGCAGCTATACAGCCGCAGGCGCACCGCGCAGGCGGCGGACATCGGCACGTTGAGAAACATGCAGGCCATTGCGCGCCGCGAGCTTGAAATGAACATGCCGCTCCTCGAATTCGGCGACGTCAGTCGCAGCGAGATCATGCGACTTCAAAGGTCGGTCGCGGACATCGAGGGACAGATCGCAAACCGTCAGAATAAATATCTTCAGGATCTTCAAGCCGAATATAGCCGGACCGAAGAAGAGCTTGTCGTCGCCGAACAGACGTTGAAACAGCGACTGGCCGCGTTGGATGCGGCGATCCTCTTCGCGCCCACGGACGGCGTGGTCAAAAATGTGCGCTTCACGACGATCGGGGCGGTCCTGCGGCCGGGAGACGAGGTGTTGCAGATCGTGCCGACGGGTGACAAGCTTATCATCGAAGCCAAGGTATCGCCGACCGATATCGCCTATTTGCGGGTCGGCCAGAATGCTTCGGTGAAATTCGACGCCTATGATTCCTCGATTTATGGCTCGGCGGAGGGTCGCGTCACCTATATCAGTCCCGACACGCTGACCGAACAGAAGCCAACCGGCGATCAGATATTCTATCGCGTCAACGTCACCGCCGACGCCCGATCGCTGCGACCGAGGGCGGGAGAAAAGATCGAGATTCAGCCCGGCATGACCGCGACCGTCGAAATCAAGACAGGCAAGAATACGGTGCTGAGATATTTGCTGAAGCCCATATCCAAGACATTCGGCGATTCAATGGGTGAACGCTGAGCTACCTGTCCGCGATGTATCTCGAGCCGACGCTTCACCCGGGCTCGGGAACCGCGAAACGCAGCCCGCGCATCATCGCCGCGGGAACGACGCTGCCATGATCTTCGTCCGCATAGATGACATGCTCGACCCCGGTCAGGCCAGCGCCAGCCAGTGCCGCCGCAAATTCGGGGACGGCGTCGACCATGCGCGACGCGGTGACGACCGCCTGGACCTCGGCAAGCGACATCGCCACCCCGGCGGGGACTTTCGTGGGACGATCCTGCTCCTTGCCGCCGACGCCGATGAGGACGCGCGGCTGGCGGTCGAGCTTGGCGAGCTTCTCGGCAAAAGCCGGAAGGTGGCCGAGGATCGCGAAGCCGTCCCACCAGAGCGAGGGGCTGTTCGCGAGGAAGGTCGTGAACGCATCGGGCCGGTTCAGCAGCGCATAGGCGGTGAACAGCCCGCCGAGCGAGTGACCGAAGAGAATGCGGTCGGTCGCCGATGCCTCGGGATAGCGACGGCCGATTTCGGGCACGAGCGTGTCGGCGAGGAAGGCGAGGAAGGCGTCGGCCCCGCCGTCCTGATCGCCGATGAAGCTGGTCATCCCGCCAAGTGCCTCGCGGCCGGCGTCGCTGAGCGGCGGGGTGAGGTCGGCGGTGCGCAGCTTGGCGAATTCGGCGAAGCCCACGCCATAGCCGATGCCGACGACCATCGCGGTCGGAAGCATCCCCATGATTCCGCGCAGCCGTGCGACCTCAGCCGCGAGCGCAAAGCCGATGTCGGCGTCGAGCACATAGAGCACCGGGATGCTGGCGCCTTCGGGCACATGGGCGGCGCGCGCGACACTGATCTTGAAGCTGCCGTTGCCGCTCGGGTGCGGCAATTCGAACTGGTCGACGGGGGCCTGGAGGGAAAAGCTCATGCGAAATCCTTCTGATTGGGAGGCGTGATTAAGGGCGGGCTTCGCGCAGCGCACGATAGACGAATTCCTGCGCGACGACCTCGGGCGGGCGCATGTCGGTGCGCAGCCGCTGGCGGTGGGTCATGCCGATGCACAATATGTCATGCTCAGGATCGACCCAGAACCAGGTGCCGAAGGCGCCGCCCCATTCATAGGTGCCCTTGCCGACCGGCCGACCCGCGCGCTCTGGGTCGAGGCACACCATGCCATTCATGCCATGGCCGTTGCCCGCGCCGATCGTATAGTGGAGGATCGGAAAGCTTTGTTCGAGCAGGTCGTCGGGCAGATGGTTGGCGAACAGCAGGTCGACGCTCGCGGGCTTCAGGATTTCGACATCGCCGAGCGTCCCGCGTCCGAGCAGCATGCGCGCGAAGCGCGCAAAGTCGCCGGCGGTCGATTTGAACGAGGTGCCGCCCATCGGGAAGATCGACTCCATCCGCTCGGCGGGCGTCGCCGCACGAAGCCTGCCCGTTTCGGGATCGAGGACATGCCCGCGCACCAAGCGGCGCGTCTGGTCGTAATCGAGGACGAAGCCGGTGTCGGTCATGCCGAGCGGGTCGAACAGCCGTTTCTTGAGGAACAGGTCGTAACGCTCGCCGGTGAGCCGCTCGACGATTTCGGCCTGGAGGTCGGTGGCGACGCTATATTCCCACGCGGTGCCGGGTTCATAATCGAGCGGCTGCGAGGCGTAGCGGCCGATGAGTTCGGTGAGCGAACGCGCGTCGACCCAGGACAGTTTCTGGACCTTCTCCATCATTTCTTCGATCGTCTGGCCGAAGCTGAAGCCCGCGCTGTGCGTGAAAAGCTCTCGGATCGTCGGCGGGCGCGTCGCCTTGCTCCCCGGAAGCGCGGCGATGCCTTTGAATTCGGGAAGATAGTCGGCGACGCTATCGTCGAACTGCCATTTGCCCTCCTCATAAAGGAACAGCATCGCGACGGCGGCGAGTGGCTTGCTCATCGAAAACAGGGTGAAGATCGAGTCGGCGTGGAGCGGAAGCCGGCTCTCGCAGTCGGCGAGGCCGGTCACATGGCCGTGCACGATCCGGTCGCCGCGCGCGAGCAGCAGGACATGCCCCGGTAGCTCTCCGTTCGCGACCATCGTGTCGTAATAGGCATCGAGTTCAGCGAGCACGCCCGCCGAGAAGCCGGCTTCGCTCGCCGTTGCGGGCGCGAATTGAAAAGGCGTCATTCTGTCTCTCCCAGACCCACTGGTCGCGAATTATGGCGGCGACTCGGGAAAATATATGCCGATTCTGCTGCCAGAATTTCCTAATAGGAAAGTACGAAAATTTTCTTCGGTCAACCCTTTTGTTCGAGCGTCGCGGCCGATCGCGCGCGAAAGTGGCCATTTTTCGCGCAGATTTCGAGATATCACGCGAGGACACTGGGTGCGGCGGCCTTGCTGAGCTTCTGCGGCGCGAAAGAATCAATGATTGACAGTTTCGTGAAAATAAGTTTCTTTTAAGGAAACATGGAAAGCGCCGAGCGGCGGCGCCGGGATTGGGGATGGATTATGGCAAATCGGACGATGATAGCGCTCCTTCTGACGGCCGCGGCGATGCCGACGGCGGCGTGGGCGCAAAGCACGGCGCCGGCGGACGAGGCGAGCGAGCAAAGCGGCGATATCATCGTCACCGCGAACAAGCGCGCCGAACGCCAGCTCGACGTCCCGAGCGCGATCACCGCCTTTCGCGGCAGCGACCTGCTCGACGACGGCTATACCAGCCTCAAGGATTATCTCGCGCTGACCCCGGGCGTTCAGGTCAGCCAGGCGGGCGGCGGCGGCACCCCGATCATCCGCGGCCTCACGACGGGCACCAACCTCGGCGCGATCGTCGGGATTGTCGTCGACGGCGCGCCGGTCGGCCCGAGTTCGTCGTTCAACCTCGGCGGCGCCAATTCGACCGACCTCGACCCGATCGACCTCGAACGCGTCGAAGTGCTGAAGGGGCCGCAGGGGACGCTCTATGGCGCCAACACGCTCGGCGGCCTGATTTCCTATACATTCGCGCGGCCCGACCTGTCGTCGGTCACCGCGATTGCGCGCGCCGAGGTCAGCGGCACCGAACATGGCGGCACCAGTTTTTCGGTGCGCGGCGCGGTCAGCGCGCCGATCGTTCGCGACAAGTTCGCGGCGCGGGTGTCGGGTTATATCGACCGGCCCGCGGGCTTCGTCGACAATGATGTCGCGGGCATCAGCGATTTCAACAAGGCGCGTAACTGGGGCATCAACGGTTCGCTCCGCTTCGAGCCGACCGCCGACCTCAGCATCAATATCGTCGGTTTTCACCAGCGGGTGAACCAGCTCGGCCAGGACTACGTCATCTATGGTGCGGACCGCGAGCCGGTGACCGATCTTCATTACGACCAGCAACTCTATAACAAATATCGCAAGACGTCGGACGTGTTGATCGGAACCGTCGATTATGATCTGGGGTTCGGCAATCTCACGTCGGTCAGCAGCTATCAGAAGATCGATAGCTACATCGTCCTCAACGCGCTGACCTTCACCGCGCAGCTGCCCTTCTTTGCCCTGTTTGGCGGCGTTCCGGTGCCGCCCGGCACCGCCGCGGGTGCCGACGCGAAGGGTCCGATCAAGAAATTTTCGCAGGAACTGCGTCTTGCCTCATCCGGCGACGGGCCACTGCAATATGTCGTCGGCGCCTTCTACACGCATGAAAAGGCGCGGACCTCGACGAACGTCGTAGGCTTCGACGCCGACTTCAATGAGGTTCCGACGCTCGATCCGGCCATCGGGTTTGGGGTCAACGACACCTACAAGGAGATCGCGGGCTTCGGCAATCTGACCTACAAGTTCAGCGACGCCTTCGACCTGACCGGCGGCCTGCGCATCGGGCGGATCACCCAGAGCTACAACCAGACTTTCTATGGCAGCGATGCCACGGCGTTTAATACCTTCCTCGCGCTGCAGGGTCTGGCGCCCGTGCCGGCCGATACGGGGAAGACGCGCGGCGAGGAGACGGTGAAAACCTATCTCGCGACGGCGCGCTATCATTTCTCGCCCGACGGGATGATCTACGCGCGCTACGCGACGGGTTTCCGTCCGGGCGGCCCCAATTTCACCGTTCCCGGCCTGCCGCCGAGCTTTCAGGCCGATTCGACCGAGAATTTCGAAGGCGGTGTGAAAACCAAATTCTGGGGCGGCAAGGGCACGATCGACATCTCGGGCTTTTACATGCGCTGGAAGGATATATTGATCCAGGTCAGCAGCGGCGGGCTCAACGCCTATACCAACGGCGGCAATGCGCGCGTCTATGGCGTCGAAGGCGCGCTGACGCTGCAACCCGTCGAGGGGCTGACGCTCGCGGGCACGCTGTCGTACAATGACGCGAAGATCACCAGCATCGACCCGCTGGCGGCCGCATCGCTCGGCGTCGGCGACCCGCTGCCGAACAATCCCAAATGGAGCGGCTCCCTCGCGCTCGACTATCGCGCCCCGGTTTCGGGCGAGTGGCAAGCGGTCGTCGGCGCCACCGCGAAATTCGTCGGCGAACGTCACTCGGCGCTGCGGTCGAGTCTGCTCAACCCCGACTATATCCTGCCGAATTATGCGCTGTTCGATCTGCGCGCGGGCGTCGAGAGCGACCGGGTCGATATCGGCCTGTTCGTCCGCAACCTGACCGACAAGCGCGCGCAACTCAGCGCGACGACCGCCAGCGGGATCAACGAAGTCCTTGTCCAACGCCCGCGGACGTTCGGGGCGTCGGTGACCTTCAAATATTGATTGCAGGTAACGCGCGATGGTTTCGCCTTTCTTCTTGCGCAGGCAGGCCGTCCCTGGCCATGTCGGGCAACGCTGCGGCGATGCCGCACGCGCGCACCGGCCGTTGATTCGGCCGGGGCGGACAGGGCAGGGGTTTTTAAGGTACGATGCGCGAGAAGACGGGACGCAAAGAGGAACTGGCGACCAGCCGCTTGCGGGTGGGCGCGGCGATCCGAGCGCGCCGGCTCGCGGCGGGGCTGTCGCTTGCCGAGCTCGCCGACCGTATCGGCGTCGCGCTGTCGACCATGTCGAAGATCGAGAACGGCAAGATTTCGACGAGCTTCGAGCGGCTGGACAGCGTCAGCCGCGCGCTGCAAGCCGACCTGACCGAATTTCTGGGCAGTGCCGCGCCGATGGCGATCGCGATGCAGCCGTCGTCGGTCTATGGCATGCGGCGCAGCATCACGCGGCCCGAGGACGGGACGATGGTCGACGCCGGATCCTATCTCGAATGGTTCCATGCGTCGGACATGCTGCAGAAGCGGTTCCAGCCGGTGGTCGCCGAACTGCTGATCGAGGATGTGGCCCAATATGGCCCCTTCACCCAGCACAGCGGCGAGGAGTTCAACTATGTCCTCGAGGGCGAGATGGAGTTCCACACCGAAATCTATGCGCCGGTGCGGCTGACCGCGGGGTCGAGCATCTATTTCGATGCCGAGATGAAGCATGCGCACGTCAAGGTTGGGAGCGGAACGTGCCGCATCCTCGCCATCCTGTGTCCGCGGATGGAGCCGCTGGGTGCGCCCGTGGCCGACCGCCGGTCGATGCGTATCGTCGATGCCGAGGGCAAAACGCTGGAATCGGTGCACGGCAAATAGCCGCAGCCAATACAGGCGGGGTCATCTGAATGGCCTCGCTCGAAAAAGCCTTCAACATCGCCGAGATGCAGGCACTCGCCGCCCGCGCGCTGCCATTGCCGATCCGCGAATATCTGGAAGGCGGCGCCGACGACGAATGGACGCTCGCGCGCAATCGCGCGGCGTTCGGTGAATGGGTGCTGGCGCAGCGCACGCTGGTCGACGTCAGCACGGTCGACCCGGGGACACAGATGCTGGGTTTTCAGAGCGCGATGCCGGTGATGCTGTCGCCGACCGGCATGTCGCAGCTTTTTCATTCTGCCGGCGAGCCCGCGGTCGCGCGTGCGGCAGCGGCGGCGGGCGTGCCCTATGGCCTGTCGACGATGGCGACGACGTCGATCGAGGCAATCGCGAAGACGGGCGCTAGCCGCTATTTCCAGCTTTACCTCTTCCGCGACCGCGGGCTGACCAAGGCGCTGCTCGAACGCGCGGCGGCGAACGGCTATGGCGCGCTCTGCCTGACCGTCGACACCGCGATGGCGGGCAATCGCGAGCGCGACCTGCGCAGCGGGATGATCATGCCGCCGCGCTTCACGCTCGGCAGCCTGATGAGCTTTGTGGCGCATCCGCGCTGGTCGCTCGGCGCGCTCAAGAACCGGTCGTTCCAGCTCGCTAACGTCGTCGATCATGTCGGCGATATCGGCAGCGAAGGCACGAGCGTCATCGATTATGTCAACGCGCAGTTCGACCGGTCGGCGACGTGGAAGGACGTCGAATGGCTGCGCGCGCAATGGTCCGGCAAGCTCGTCATCAAAGGCGCGGTTCTGCCCGGCGATTGCGCGAATGCCGTCGCGTGCGGCGTCGACGCGGTGATGGTGTCGAACCATGGCGGCCGCCAGCTCGACACCGCAGGGGCGCCGCTCGATTATCTGCCCGCGATCCGCGACCGCATCGAGAACGGTGCCGAGCTGATCGTCGATGGCGGCATCCGGCGCGGCACCGATGTGCTGAAAGCGATCGCGCTCGGCGCCGACGGCTGCTCGATCGGCCGGCCCTATCTCTATGGGCTCGCGGCGGGCGGGGAAGCCGGTGTCGCGCGCGTGCTGTCGATCTTCCGCACCGAGATCGAGCGCGACATGGGGCTGATGGGCCGGACGCGCGTCGCCGACATCACTGCCGACGACGTCGATCATCTTTCCGCCTTCCGGTCGAAGCCGGACAAGCAGGCTCCGCGCCGTTTAGCGAAGCGCCGGACCGTGAATAGCTGACAAGGAATCTTCATGACGAGCTGGACGAGTATTGAAATCGCGACGGGCGCCGACGCCGCGCCGACGCTGGTCTTTGCAAGCGGCGATGTCGTGTTCGCGCCTGACGCGTTTCGCGAACGCACAGCGTCGCTCGTCGGGTCCGCGGGTTTCGACGCGAAGCCCGGCCGCTGGCTTGACCTCGTCGGCGAAGCGGGCGAGCGCTTGATTGTCGTTGCGGTCGGCGGTGAAAGCGATGCCGATCGCTGGCGGGGCGCCGGAGGCCACGTCGTCGATGCAATCCGCGCGCTGCAATTGAAAGTTGTGCGGTTACCGGCTGCCGCCGAACTCGGCATCGGCGATGCGCTGGCCAGTCTGCTCGAAGGCGTGCTGCTGCACGGCTACCGCCTCGATCAGGGGCGCCGCGATCCGGTGCCCGGCCAGTTCGCCTCGAAGCTGCTGATCGCCGAGGAAGACGGCGGCCTTGTCGATGGTGCGCGCCGACGCGCGGACCCCGTCAATCGCGCCCGCGCGTGGGTTGAGCAACCCGCCAACCTGCTGACGCCGGCGGTCTTCGCCGACGAGGCCGAGGCGGCGCTCGCGCCGCTGGGCGTGACGGTCCGCCAGCTCGGCCCGGCCGAACTCGAAGCGCTGGGTGCCGGAGGCATTCTCGCGGTCGCGGCGGGGAGCGAAAACGAGCCGCGCCTGACGATCGCCGAATGGCGCGGCGCGCCTGAACGCGACGGCTGGGACGCGGCGTTCGTCGGCAAGGGGCTGACCTTCGATGCGGGCGGGCTCAACCTCAAACCGCGACCGGGCATCGCCAAGATGAAGTTCGACATGGGCGGCGGCGCGGCAGTACTCGGCGCGATCGAGCGGCTCGCGCTGCGGAAAGCGCCCGTCAACATCGTCGCAATCGTGCCGATGTGCGAGAATAATATCGACGGAAAATCCTATCGCCCCGGCGACGTGATCACCTCGCTCGCGGGCCTCACCATCGACGTACAGGACACCGATGCCGAGGGGCGCATCGTCCTCGCCGACGGGGTGACCTATGCGATCACCGAATATGATCCCGGGGTCATCGTCGACGTCGCGACGCTGACGGGCATGATCATGGGCGTGCTGCACGAGGATTTCGCCGGGTTGTTCACGAGTGACGACGCGCTCGCCGCCAGCCTGACCAAGGCCGGGGACGCGACGCAGGAGTTGCTGTGGCGGCTGCCGCTCGTCGCCTCGATGGATTATCTGGTCGAATCGCCGGTCGCCGACGTGTCGAACCTCGGCGCGCCGGGCTGGTTCGGGATGGGCACCGGATCGCCCGTCGCGGGCGCGAAGTTCATCGAGAAGTTCGCCAAGGGCCGCCGCTGGGCGCATCTCGACATCGCGGGCACCGGCTGGGCTTCGCGTCGGAGTTCGCGGTGCGGGCCGGGCGCGACGGGTTTCGGCGTCGCGCTGCTCGACCGCTGGGCCGATCTGGCGACGGAGCGATGACCGCTACGGTCGCCGCGCCAGCGCGCGCGTCGGCGTCGCGGCTACCGCTCGGCACGATCCTGCTGTTCGCGCTGCCCGCGCTGCTCGTCGGCTTCATGCACGGGCCCGAGCAGCAGATTCAGGGCATTTATGCCAAATATGCCGGCCTCGCGCTCGCAGCGCTCGCGCTGGCGACCTTGCTGACGCGCGCCTTCGACGCGGTTACCTATCCGCTGATCGGCTACCTCTCCGATCTCACCTATGCGCGAACCGGCACGCGCAAGCCGTGGGTCGCCGGCGGCGCGCTCTTCTCGGCCTTCGGCGTCTGGTTCCTGTACCGGCCGCCCGAGGGTGCGGGCATCCTCTATTACGGCATCTGGACCGCGGTGACGTATCTGGGCTGGAAGATCGCCGAGATTCCCTATCAGGCGTGGAGCTATGCGCTCACCCGCGATTATGCCGATCGCGCGCGGCTGCAGGCGTGGCGCGCGATGGCGCAATTGCTGGGCGGCATGCTCTTTTTCGCGACCCCCGCGCTCGCCAGGGGGCTGGGGATGAGCGGGTCGGGCGATCTAGGCTTTCCCGCTCTCAACCTGACCGCGGTGCTCTGCGCGATCCTCGTCCCGCTCGCGGCGATCCTCGTGATCTGGCGCGTTCCCGAGGGCGACGTCCCGCCGCCGGACGCCGAGGCGCGGAAGCGCTTTGGGGTGATGCGCAGCTTTCGCGCAGTGCTCGCCAACGGGCCGATGATGTGGCTGATCGGCGCCGCGCTGCCGATCGCTATCCTGTCGGGGATGGCGATGGGCGTGATGTTCCTCTTCCTCGACGTCTATCTGCAGCTCGGCGAAAATTACCCGACAGTTCAGCTCGCCGCGGCGCCGATGGCGCTGATCGGGGTGCCGCTCTGGGGTTTCCTCGGCGTCAAGTTCGAGCGGCACCGGGTCGTCGCAGCGTCGCTCATCCTCGCCTCGATTTCCTATCTGGGCCTGTCCTTCATTTCGCCGGGCCCCATGGCCTTCACGCTCGCGCTCATCTTCTACCCGCTCACGGTCCTTGCGCTGCTCGGCATTGTCGTGCTTTTCCCGATGCTCGGCGACATCGCCGATTATGGCCGCTTGCAGTCGGGCGAAGACCTGTCGGGTCTCTACACCGCGGTGTTCAACTTCGTGCAGGTGTCGCTGCGCACCGTGTCGAGCGCGGGCGGCATCGCGTTGATCGGCTGGATGGGTTTCGACGCGACGGCGACTACGCAGAGCGCCGATAGCGCGCTGGCGATCCGGCTGACCGCGGTCATCCTGCCGGCCATCGGCCTTGGCTTCGCCGGTGCGCTGTTCTGGCGTTTCCCGCTCACCCGCGCGCGCATCGCCGAGGTGCAGGCCGCGCTCGCCGCGCAAGGTCGCTGATGTAATGGTCGCCGATACGCGAGCGATTATGGTCTTCCGAGCGTCGTCTTATTCCCACTCGATCGTGCCCGGCGGTTTCGACGTATAGTCGTACACCACGCGGTTGATACCCTGGACCTCGTTGATGATGCGCGTCGCGCAGCGGCTAAGGAAGCTGGCGTCGAAGGGGTAGATGTCGGCGGTCATGCCGTCGGTCGAGGTCACGGCGCGCAGCGCGCAGACATGGTCGTAGGTGCGTCCGTCGCCCATCACGCCCACCGTCTTCACGGGGAGCAGTACCGCGAACGCCTGCCAGATCGCATCGTAGAGGCCGGCGTTGCGGATTTCCTCCAGATAGACCGCGTCGGCCTTGCGCAGGATATCGCAGCGGTCCTTCGAAACTTCGCCGGGGATGCGGATCGCGAGGCCGGGGCCGGGGAAGGGGTGGCGGCCGACGAAGATGTCGGGAAGGCCGAGTTCCTTGCCGAGCAGGCGGACTTCGTCCTTGAATAGTTCGCGCAGCGGCTCGACGAGCTTCATGTTCATGCGCTCGGGAAGTCCGCCGACATTGTGGTGGCTCTTGATCGTGACGCTCGGCCCGCCAGTGAAGCTGACGCTCTCGATGACGTCGGGATAGAGCGTGCCCTGCGCGAGGAAATCGGCGCCGCCGATCTTCTTCGCCTCTTCCTCGAACACGTTGATGAATTCGCCGCCGATGAACTTGCGCTTCTTCTCGGGGTCGGTGACCCCGGCGAGGCCGCTCATGAAGCGCTCCTCGGCGTCGACGACGACGAGCGGGATATTATAATGATCGCGGAACAGGCGTTCGACCTGTTCGCGCTCGTTCATGCGGAGCAGGCCATGGTCGACGAAGACGCAGGTCAGCTGTTCGCCGATCGCCTCGTGGATCAGTACCGCGGCGACCGCGCTGTCGACGCCGCCCGACAGGCCGCACAGCACCCGCTGGTCGCCGACCTGCGCGCGGATTTCAGCGATCTTGGTGGCGCGGAATTCGGCCATCGTCCATTCACCGCTGCAACCGCAGACGTGGCGGACGAAATTGGCGATCAGCTTCGCGCCGTCGGGGGTGTGCACGACCTCGGGGTGGAATTGTGTGCCGTAATAGCGGCGTTCGTCGTCGGCGATCAATGCGAAGGGGGCGCCGTCGCTGACCGCGACGATGCGGAAGCCTGGGGCGAATTGCGTGACGCGGTCGCCATGGCTCATCCACACCTGATGGCGCTCGCCGACTTCCCACAGGCCGTCGAACAGCACGCAGGGTTCGGTGACGGTCAGGAAAGCGCGGCCGAATTCGCCGTCGCGTTCGCCATCGGCGCCGCCGGGTTCGACCTGTCCGCCGAGCTGCTGGCTCATCACCTGCTGGCCGTAACAGATGCCGAGGATCGGTACGCCACTGTCGAAGATCGACTGCGGCGCACGCGGGCTGCCGGCGGCGGGGACCGAGGCGGGTGAGCCTGACAGGATCACGCCCTTGGGCTTCATCCGTTCGAGCGCGGCTTCGGCGGCGCTGAACGGAACGATCTCGCTATACACGCCGGCCTCGCGGACGCGGCGGGCGATGAGCTGGGTCACCTGACTGCCGAAATCGACGATCAGGATGGATTCAGGGGCGGCGGAGGAGTCGGGAGTCGGCATGGGTGGCCGATAAGGGGCCGGCGCCATGCTGTCCAGCGGTCGATATCGCCCGCCCGTCGAACAAGCGTGGTCCCGACACATTGTTGCGACAATTGCGACATAACTGAACACCAGACAAAGGGCGGCGTCAGGAGGCGTTAAGCCCTGTCATGCCAAGAAAAAAACAACATAGAAAAGAAACAAAGGTTCTCCCCAATGAATAATCTCCGCCTGTCCATTTCCGCACGCGCCGCGCTGCTCGCCGCAGGCGCCTCGTTCGCGCTGCCTGCGATGGCGGAAGCGCCGATCGGCCCACCCGCAACCGCCGCGGTCGCCGAACAACCGGCAGAAGCAGCCCCTGCCGCGCCCGAAACAGTCGAAGATTCCTATGACGATTACAGCGAGGACGAGATTATCGTCACCGCGCCGCGCCTTGCGGGCCAGCTCGACACCGACATCAAGGCCGAGGCCGAACTCGATGAGGCCGCGATCGCGAGCTATGGCGTGTCGAACGTTTCCGAACTGCTCGACGCGCTCGCGCCGCAGACGCGGTCGGGACGCGGGCGCGGCGGCGGGCGGCCGATCATCCTCGTCAACGGCCGCCGCATCGGCGGCTTTGGCGAAGTGCGCAACCTGCCGCCCGAAGCGATCGCCAAGGTCGAGGTCTTCCCCGAGGAAGTCGCGCTCCAATATGGCTATTCGGCGGACGAGCGCGTCGTGAACATGGTACTCAAGCCCAATTTCCGTCAGATCGCGGTCGAGGGCGAAGGCGGTATCCCGACGCAGGGCGGCCGGTTCCAGAGCGAACTCCAGCCGAGCTTCCTGATGATCGGCGAAAACGGGCGGCTGAACGTCAACGCCGGCTGGGAACATAAATCGATGTTGCTCGAGAGCGAGCGGAACCTCGACTATGACGATCCGGCGCAGGCGGCCGAGGCGCCGGCGCGCAGCCTGCTCGGCGCGTCCGACGAATATTCGATCGACGCGACGATCCAGCGCAGTCTGAACAAGACGACCGACGCATCAGTCAACGTGCGGTTCGATCAGACCGACAGCCTGTCGCTGCTCGGTCCGGGCGTTGGCGGCGTCGACGATCCGCTCGAACGCGACAGCCGTAGCCGAAACCTCACCACGACCGCCAGCGTCAACGGCATGCTCGGCGATTGGCGCTGGTCACTGTCGAGCAATTATGCCGACGCCGATCAGCTGACCTTCACCGACCGCATCAGTGGAACCCGCGACCGGTTCGAGAGCAGCCAGCAGACCTTCGGCGGCAACGCCAATCTGTCGGGCACGGTGACCGACGGCTGGGCCGGCCCGATCCGCCTGTCGATGACGGGCAGCTATTCGGGGCTGCGCTTCGACAGCCGGTCGGACAATGCCAATGGGATTACGACCACCGACCTCGCGCGCGACTTGCCGAGCGTGTTCGGTTCGCTGACCGTACCTTTGCTCGATCCCGAATATGAGATCGGCAACATCGGCCGCGTCTCGCTTACGCTGAGCGGGCAGGTCGCGAACCCGAGCGATTTCGAAGCGCTCAAAAGCTGGGGCGCGAACCTTAACTGGGGGGTGACCGACAATTTGTCGCTGATCGCGAGCTTCAACCAGGATGAGGCGGCACCGGGCATCCAGCAGCTCGGTGCTGCGCCGCTGGTGACGCCGGCCGTCACCTATTACGACTTTGCGACCGGCCAGACGGTTCAGATCACGACGACGACGGGGGGCAATCCCTTCCTGCTCGCCGAACAGCGCCGCGACCTCAAGCTTGGGCTCAACTGGTCGCCGCCGATGGTCGAGGGGCTGAACTTCTCGGTCAACTACAATCGCAACAAAAGCTATGACACGGCGAACAGCCTGCCCCTGCTCACGCCCGAGATCGAAGCGGCGTTCCCCGACCGCGTCACGCGCGATGCCAATGGCGTCCTGCTGGCGATCGACCAGCGTCCGGTCAATTTCGACCGGTCCGAAAATTCGCAGATCCGCTGGGGTCTGAACTTCGGCAAGAGCTTTGGTCAGCAGGAACAGCGCGGTCCCGGCGCGGGTGGTCCCGGCGGCGGGCGTCCTGAGGGCGCGCGTGAGGGTGGCGGACGCGGCGACGGTGCCGGACGTCAGCGCGGCGGCGGCGGCGGTGGCCCGCGCATGGGCGGTCGCGGTGGTGGCGGTCCCGGCGGCATGTTCGGCGGTCCGCAAGGCGGGCGCTGGCAGGTATCGCTTTATCACACGATCAAGCTGACCGACAAAGTGCTGATCCGTCCCGGCGTCCCCGAACTCGACCTGCTCAACGGCTCGGCGACCGGCAGCGGCGGCGGCAGCAACCGTCACCTTTTCGAACTCGACGGCGGATTGTTCAACAAGGGCATGGGCGTGCGGCTGAGCGCCAAATATGACAGCGGCAGCACGGTCACCGGCGGTACCGCAGGCGACCTGAAGTTCGGCGATCTTGCGACCTTCAACCTGCGCTTCTTCGTCGACCTGAACCAGAAGGCGAAGCTCACCGAGAAGCTGCCGTTCCTTAAGGGATCGCGTCTGCGCCTTGCGGTCGACAATATCTTCGATGCCCAGCGCAGGATAACCGACGCGAACGGCATCGTGCCGCTCAACTACCAGCCGGGCTATATCGACCCCCTGGGCCGCTATATCGAGCTGGAGTGGCGCAAGACCTTCTAGGCGGCGACCCGCGCTCCGGCGACCGCTTCGCGCGGCGCTTCGGTGGGAACAAAGGTCAGCGCCTTCGCGAACTGCGCGGTGCAGCATGCCCAGCTATACCGCGCGCCGAGCGCTTCGGCGTCGTTGCGGTCGCACGCGAGCGCCATATCGATCGCGCGACCGAGGTCCTCGTTGAGCGCGCCCGCGCCATCGCGCACGATATCGCCCGGACCCGGTACCGGATAGGCGGCGACCGGGGTGCCGCAGCTCATCGCCTCGATGATGACGAGGCCGAAGGTGTCGGTGCGGCTGGGAAAGACAAAGACATCGGCGCCCGAATAGGCCGAGGCGAGCGCTTCGCCGCCCAGCTTGCCGAGGAACAAGGCGTCCGGATGCTGCGCCTTGAGCTCGGCGAGTGCGGGGCCTTCGCCGACGATGACTTTCGTGCCCGGCCGGTCGGTGGCGAGGAAGGCGCCGATATTCTTTTCGACCGCGACGCGGCCGACATAAAGCTGGATCGGGCGCGCGAGACCCGCATACGCCGGATGCGGCGCGCGATCGGCGCGGAACAGTTCGTGGTCGACGCCGCGTTCCCACATCATCGTCTGCGTGAGCCCTTGGTCGGCCAATTCGCGCGCGAGGCTGCGCGTCGCGACCATGATGTGCCGCGCCGGGCGGTGGAACCAGCGGATGAAGCGCCAGACGAACGCCGGCGAGACCGGCAGCCGCGCCGCGATATATTCGGGAAAACGCGTGTGATAGGCGGTGGTGAAGGGGAATTTGTTGCGGATGCACCAGCGGCGCGCGGCCATGCCGAGCGGGCCTTCGGTCGAGATGTGGATCGCCTGCGGACCAAAGGCGCGGATGTGTCGTCCGACCTTGCGCCAGCCGGCAAAGGCGAGGCGGATTTCGGGATAGGAGGGGCAAGGGAGCGAACGGAACAGGTCGGGTGAAACGACCCCGACCTCATGCCCCGCGGCGCGCAACTCGCCGACCGTCGCCTGCAATGTGCGGACGACGCCGTTGACCTGCGGCTCCCACGCGTCGGTGACGATCAGGATCCTCATGCGGCCGGGTCCTTATGCTGCGCGCGCCGGGGCGGGCAGTTTCAGCGGCGTCGGCGCGGTACGGCTTGCGACCTCCTCGGCCCAGTGGAGGATTTCCATTGTGCCGTCATGATGTTCGACCAGCGCAGTGCAGCCTTCGACCCAGTCGCCGTCGTTATAATATTCGGTGCCCTCGATCTCGCGCATCTCGGCGCTGTGGATGTGGCCGCACACCACACCATCGACCCCGCGCGAGCGCGCGGCGTGGGCGACGACTTCTTCGTAGCGCCCGATGAACTGGACCGCGTTCTTGACCTTGTGCTTGGCGACCATCGACAGCGACCAATAGGGAAGGCCGAACGCGCTGCGGATGCGGTTCACGACCACATTGCATTTCATCAGCGCGGTGTAGGCGGCGTCGCCGACGAAGGCGAGCCAGCGGTGCGCGAGCATCACCGCGTCGAATTCGTCGCCATGGACGACCAGCAATTTGCGGCCGTCGGCGGTTTCGTGGATCGCCTCGCGGCGGATTTCGACCCCGCCGAAATCGAAGCCGTCGAACGGCTTGCACATTTCGTCATGGTTGCCGGGGACGTAGACGACGCGGGTGCCGCGCTTTGCGCGCTTGAGCACGCGCCAGACGACGTCATTATGCTCGGGCGGCCAGAAGTGGCGCTTCTTGAGCCGCCAGCCATCGATGATATCGCCGACAAGGTAGAGCGTCTCGCAATCGACATGGTCGAAAAAATCGATCAGCATTGCGGCGTTGCAGCCGCGTGTGCCGAGATGGATGTCGCTCACCCACACCGTGCGATAGCTCCGCCGCTCGCCGATCAACCGTTCGGGCACATGCGGATCGGTGGTGAACGGGTCGGGAAAGCGGGCGGGGATGGGCAGGGTCGAAATCGATGCCATGTCACACTCCGAAGGCAGCCTTTGCTGCCCCCGGCGTAGACAGGAGATTTGTTACAGCGTGGGAATCAAAGCCGCGACAGTTTGAAGAAAGTTCAGCGGCAGCTTTGTGACGTTGCCTATTTGACACATGTCGGCGTTAACCATGATCCAATCAGGTTCGCCGGATCACCAAATTCCTGATTTCGCTCATATCTTCCATCGCAAAGCGCACGCCCTCGCGGCCGAGACCGCTGTCCTTTACCCCGCCATAGGGCATATTGTCGACGCGGTAGGAAGACACGTCGTTGACGACGATGCCGCCGACGTCGAGATGGTCCCATGCGTCGAGAACCTTGTGGATATCGCGCGTGAATAGCCCGGCCTGCAGCCCGAACTTGCTGTCGTTGACCTCGGCGAGCGCTGCTTCCCAGTCGGTGAATTTCGACAGGATAACCACTGGGCCAAAGGCCTCCTCGCGCACGACGTCGGTATTGGTCGGGACATTTTCGAGCAGTGCGGCCTCGAGCATATTGCCCTCGCATCCGCCGCCCGCGAGCAGGGTAGCGCCCGCGGCGACCGCGTCGTCGATCCAGCCCTTCAGCCGCTGCGCTTCCTTCACCGAAATCATTGGGCCGATGAAGGTGTCGCGCAGCTTCGGATCGCCCGATTTCAACGTCTTGACCTTCGCGTTGAGCATGTCGCGGAACTTGTCATAGATATCCGCATGGATGATGACGCGCTGGACATGGATGCAGCTTTGTCCCGACTGGTAATAGCCGCCGAAGATGATCCGCGCGAGCGCATGGTCGAGGTCGGCATCCTTGTCGACGACCACCGCGGCGTTACCGCCAAGTTCGAGCACGACTTTCTTCTTGCCCGCCTTGGCTTTCAGATCCCAGCCGACGCCGGGCGAGCCGGTGAAGCTCAGAAGCTTCAGCCGCTCGTCGGTGGTGAACAGGTCGGCGCCCGCGCGCGTCGCGGGCAATATGCTGAACGCCCCCTCGGGCAGGATGTCGCATTCTGCGAGCACTTCACCCATGATGATTGCGCCGAGCGGCGTCAGCGACGCCGGCTTCATCACGAACGGACAGCCCATCGCAATCGCCGGCGCGATTTTGTGCGCGGCAAGGTTGAGCGGAAAGTTGAATGGCGAGATGAAGCTGCACGGGCCGATCGGTACGCGCTTCCACATCCCCATATAGCCTTTGGCGCGTGCCGAGATATCGAGCGGCTGGACTTCGCCATAATTGCGGGTCGCTTCCTCGGCGGCGATGCGGAAGGTGTCGATCAGGCGCGTGACCTCGCCCTCGCTGTCGGCGATCGGTTTGCCCGCCTCGACGCACAGCGCATAGGCGAGTTCGTCGAACCGCTCCTGAAAGCGCCCGACGCAATGGGTGAGCACGTCGCGCTTCTCGAAACTCGCGAGCCGCGCCATCGGTTCGGCCGCGCGCACGGCGCCGGCGATCGCCTCGTCGATCACATCGGGGGTGGCGAGCGCGGTCCGGAACGCGACTTCACCGGTGAACTTGTCGATCACCTCGAGGTCGGTGTTCGGCTGCACCGCCTTGTTGTTGAGATAGAGCGGATAGACGTCTTTCAACTTCATTTTTCACCTCTCCGTTCCCCGGCGAAGGCCGGGGCCCAGGGCTAGAACGCGCAACGACAGCGCAAGGGCGCTCTGGACCCCGGCCTGCGCAGGGGAACAGAAAGCAAAAAGTTATAGCTCCTTCGACAACCGCTTGATGTCGTTGTTCAAAATCTGGTCATTCTCCGAATAGTCGACCGGGCAGTCGATCAAGTGCACCCCCGGCGTGCTCAGCGTATGCGCGAGCAATTCTTTGAGGTGCGCCGCGCTTTCGACGCGGTGCCCATGCGCGCCATAGGCTTCGGCATATTTGACGAAATCGGGGTTGCCATAGGTGAGCCCCCAATCCTTGAAACCCATATTCGCCTGTTTCCAGCGGATCATGCCATAGCTGTTGTCGTTGAGGATCAGCACGGTGATGTTGAGGCCAAGGCGTACCGCGGTCTCCATCTCCTGGCTGTTCATCATGAAGCCGCCGTCGCCGCAGATCGCCATGACCTTGCGCCCCGGATAGACCATCGCCGACATCATCGCCGATGGCAGTCCCGCGCCCATCGTCGCGAGCGCATTGTCGAGCAGCACGGTGTTCGGGCGATAGGCGGTGTAACCGCGCGCGAACCAGATTTTGTAGACGCCGTTATCGAGGCAGATGATCCCGTCGTCGGGCATCGCGTCGCGGATCGACTGCACCAGATGCGGCGGGAAAATCGGGAAGCGTTCGTCCTTCGCCAGCGGTGCGGTGTGATCGACCTCGCCCTGCCGATAGGCGAGCAGATGGTCGAACTTCCAGCTGCCGTTGGGGACGATGTCCTCCTTCATCTGCCACACAGCGTTGGCGATGTCGCCGATGACCTCGATGTCGGGGAAATAGACGGGGTCGACCTCGGCGGTCTTGCTCGACACATGGATCACGGTCGGGCCGCCGCGCTGCATGAAGAAGGGCGGCTTTTCGATCACATCATGGCCGAGGTTGACGATGCAGTCCGACGCTTCGACCGCGCGATGGACGAAATCGCCCGATGACAGCGCCGCGCAGCCGAGGAATTTCGGATGTCGCTCGTCGATCACGCCCTTGCCGAGCTGTGTGGTCAGGAAGGGGATGCCGGTCTTTTCGATGAATTGCAGCAGCATGCGCCCGGTCATCGTCCGGTTCGCGCCCGCGCCGATCACGAGCACCGGCGAAGTCGCTTCCTCCAACGCCTTCACCGCCTCGCGGATCGATTTGACGTCGGCGGTCGGCCGGCGCGAGTGGCTGCGCTTCAGCGGCAGGCTGTCGGTATGCTCGTCGGCGATATCCTCGGGCAGCTCGATATGCACTGCGCCGGGCTTTTCCTCTTCGGCGAGGCGAAAGGCCTCGCGCACGCGGCTCGGGATATTGTCCGACGAGGCCATCTGGTGCGTATATTTGGTGATCGGCCCCATCATCGCGACGACGTCGAGGATCTGGAAGCGGCCCTGTTTCGATTTCTTGATCGGCTTCTGGCCGGTGATCATCATCATCGGCATGCCGCCGAGTTGCGCATAGGCGGCCGCGGTGACGAAATTCGTCGCGCCCGGGCCCAATGTCGCGAGGCACACGCCGGTCTTGCCCGTATGACGGCCATAGGTCGCAGCCATGAAGCCCGCGCCCTGTTCGTGGCGCGTCAGGATCAACTTGATCTTGGTCGAGCGTGACAGGCTGTCGAGAAAGTCGAGATTCTCTTCGCCCGGAACGCCGAAGATATATTCGACGCCTTCTTCTTCCAGGCACTCGATGAACAGGTCGGATGCTTTTTTCATGCTACAGTCGCCCCCTCAGCCTCGCACCCCAACGGTGCGGCCCCAAGTCATGCCGGCGACCCCTCAGCATCATGTCGTTGCAGCGGCGCTCGTCATAGGTCGCGAGTCCCTGCTGCATCGGAAGGGGTTGTAACGAGGGGTAAAGGGGTTGTCATCCGGCGATACGGTCACCCCGTTTCCCGAGCCGGCAGTGTTTCGTAAAAGGATTGCAAAGCATAAAATCGGCCCTATCCAATCGAATTCAGGGGAGTTTGAATTTCAAAGGGGGGCACAATGCGTAAATCGATGATAGCGATGCTTGGGGTTGTGATGATGATGTCGCCCGTGGCGGCGTTGGCAAAGGAAAAAGAAGCCAACCCGGTCGAACTGAGCGAGGTCGAACTTTCTGCACTGCAAAAACGCGAAATTCCGGTGGGAGTCGATGTGGTGTTCCGCTCATCCATCTCGGCTTTGCAGGAAATGGGCTATGTCAACATCAACGCGAGCAAGGATGCGGGGACGATTACGGCAGAAACCGACGCGAAATCGAAGCTGGTCTACAATATATTCTGGGGTTTCGGTAAGAAGAAGCTGACCCAGCTCGCCTCGGTTTTCGTCGAGCCCATTTCGCCAACGCTGACACGCTTGTCGATCAAGCTGCAAACGGTCGAGGCCAAGTCGCGTATGGGCTCGTCCTATTCGGACGGCAAGCCGGTGGCGTTTGCCGAACCCTATAACGCTTTTTACGTCGACTTCGAAAAGGCGCTGTCGGTGCGGACGGCCGAAGCGGCCGCGCCGGTTGCTCCGGCTGCAGAAGCCGTCGCGACACCTGCCGCGATTCCAGCGGGGCCGACGCAGTAGAGCCTGCCGGGGCGCGGCCTCGCGCCCCGATTTCGCGCTCAATCGATGTCGAACAGCCCCGCGAGTTGTTCGACCATCGTGCCGCCGAGCTGCTCGGCGTCCATTATCGTCACTGCGCGGCTGTAATAGCGCGTCACGTCGTGGCCGATCCCGATCGCGCAAAGTTCGACCGGCGAGCGGTTTTCGATCCAGTCGATCACCTGCCGCAGATGCTGGTCGAGATAGGCACCGTGGTTCACCGACAGCGTGCTGTCGTCGACCGGCGCACCGTCGGAGATCACCATCAATATCTTGCGCTCTTCGGGGCGGCCGATGATGCGGCTGTGCGCCCAGGTCAGCGCTTCGCCGTCGATATTCTCTTTCAGCAGCCCCTCACGCATCATCAGCCCGAGCGATTTGCGCGCGCGGCGATAGGGTTCGTCAGCGGGTTTGTAGATGATGTGGCGGAGGTCGTTGAGGCGGCCGGGGTGCGCGGGGCGCCCGGCAGCGAGCCAGTCCTCTCGGCTCTGTCCGCCCTTCCACGTCCGCGTTGTGAAGCCGAGGATTTCGGTCTTCACGCCGCAGCGTTCGAGCGTGCGCGCGAGAATGTCGGCGCTGATCGCCGCGATGCTGATCGGCCGCCCGCGCATCGATCCGCTATTGTCGATCAGCAAGGTGACGACGGTATCGCGGAAATCGGTATCGCGTTCGATCTTGTACGACAGCGACTGGCCGGGCGAGACGATGACGCGCGCGAGCCGCGCCGCGTCGAGCTGCCCCTCTTCCTGATCGAAGTCCCACGCGCGGTTCTGCTGCGCCATCAGGCGGCGTTGCAGCCGGTTGGCAAGTTTGGTCACCGCGCCCTGCAGATGCTGCATCTGCGTGTCGAGATAGGCGCGCAGGCGTGTTAGCTCGTCGGCATCGCAGAGCTCGGTCGCGGCAACGATCTCGTCATGCTTTTCGGTGAAGCGGACATAGTTGAAGTCGGGAATGTCGCTCGGCAGGCGGTTGGGGCGCACGGGGAGCATCCCCTCGTCGCCTTCGCCGCCCATCTCGGGCTCGCCGTCTGCTTCCATTTCCTGCGCGTCGGGATCGCTGTCTCCGTCGTCGGCCTGATCGCCCGCCATTTCGGCGCGCGCATCGACCTGGCTCTCGCCGCTACCACCGTCTTCGCTTTCCTGTTCTTCCTGGCTTTCCTCGGCTTCGCTCTCGTCCTGTTCGCCGCCGTCCTCAGCGCCTTCCTCCAGCGGCTCGTCGCTCTGGATGAGGTCGAGGTGGCGGAGCGCGAGCTTCGCGGTTTCGGCAAAGGCGGATTGATCATCGAGCAGCATCGACAGCGCGGTGAGGTCGCCGCCGGCCTCGTTCGTGATCCATTCGCGCACGAGCGACAGGCCGGTTTCGGTCCCCTGTGGCGCCTGCTGCCCAGTCAGCGCCTCGCGCAGCATCAGTTCGAGCGCGCTCGAAATCGGCACATCCTCGCGGCCTTGCGCGCGGCTGATCGGGTCGCTGCGCATCCGCATCGCCAGGCTCGCGGTCAGGTTGGACCGCATCCCGTCCATATGGCGCGCACCCAGCGCTTCGATCCGCGCGCGTTCCATCGCGTCGAACGCCGCGGCGGCGAGCGGCTCGGAGGGACGCGCTGCCGCGTGCAGCTTCTCGCTGTGATGCTTCATCCGCAGCGCATAGCTGTCCGCGAAACCGCGCGCCTCGGCGACCTGATCGGCTGGCAGCGTGCGCGACGGCGTCGGCACCTTGATTGCCTTGCCGATCTGCGCGGGCGCGTCGGCGGTAAAGCCGACCTCGACTTCCGCATCGCGCGTCACCGCGCGCGCAACGCTCGACAGCGCCGCCTTGAAATCGTCGAGGGGAGATTGGGAAGACATTTCGAGTCGGCTCTAACCAGCTTTTGCCGTTGAAGGAAGAGTGTCGGGGCGTGTCCTTTCCATCGTCACCCCGGACTTGATCCGGGATCCATTCCACCGGTGTAGCTATAGACCCGGGATCAAGTCCGGGTGACGAAAGAGGGGGTGAATGGCGCGATAGCTAAGCTCGCTTGACCTCCCGCAGCCGTAGGAGCATCGGCGGTTCATGTCCTCCCCCGCTATATCCCCCATGAAAAAGCCGTGGATCGTCATCCTCTGCGCCGCCTTCATCGTCACCCTCGCGATGGGTGTGCGCCAGTCATTCGGCCTCTTTCTGCCGCAGATGAGCGTCGATATCGGCATCAGCCGATCGGACTTCGGGCTCGCGATGGCCTTGCAGAACCTGCTCTTCGGGCTCGTCCAGCCCTTCGTCGGGGCGCTCGCCGACAAGCATGGTGCGGGGCGTGTCGTGCTTGCCGGTGCGCTGCTCTACGCGCTCGGGCTGATCGGCGCGGCGTTCGCGACCGACGCGATCGGGCTGCATATCAGCTTCGGGTTGCTGATCGGCATGGCGCAGTCCGCGACGACTTTCGTCGTCGTGCTCGGCGCGGTTGGACGCGTCGTCAGCCCGGAAAAGCGCAGCAGCGCGTTCGGCATCGTCACCGCAGGCGGCTCGCTCGGGCAATTTCTCGTCGTGCCGCTGGCCGCGAAGCTGCTTCGCAACATCGGATATCATGAAACCTTGTTGATCATGGCAGGTATGGTCGCGCTGTGCGGCCTGCTTGCGATCGGCGTTGCGGGACGGTCAGAGACACCGGGAACCGTGCAAGTGGAGGAGCAGACGGCACGCGAAGCTTTCAAGGAAGCGGCCGCACATCGCGGCTACTGGCTGCTCAATGCGGGCTTTTTCGTGTGCGGCTTTCATATCGCCTTCATCGCCACCCATCTGCCCGCTTATTTGGAGGACGAGGGGCTCGGCACCGACATAGGCTGGCAAGTGCTGGCACTTGTGGGCCTCTTCAACATTCTGGGGTCCTATGTATTCGGCCGTGCGGGCGATGTACTGCGCCAGAAATATGTGCTTTCGGCGCTCTACACCGCGCGTTCGGCGGTCATTGCGCTCTTCCTTCTTACGCCGATCAGCCACACCAGTGCACTGATCTTTTCTGCGGCCATGGGCTTCCTCTGGCTGGGCACCGTGCCGCTCACCAGTGGTATCGTCGGACGCATCTTTGGCATCCGCTATATGTCGATGCTTTATGGCATTGTATTCCTGAGTCACCAGATCGGCAGCTTCTTCGGCGCCTGGGTGGCAGGTATCGTTTTCGTCGCGACGGGTAGCTATAATATCGCCTGGGGCTTCTCGATCGCGCTCGGGTTATTTGCCGGCCTCGTCCACCTGCCGATCGCCGACGCGCCGGTCAAACGGCTGCAACCGGCATGAGGATCACGCGGCAGGACTGGGTGGCGCTCGCGCTCTTTGTCCTGATCGCGGCGGGCGGTTTGTGGCTGTGGACGGGCGAGGGGCCCGTCGTCTGGCTCGCCAATTTCGCGATCATGTGCGGCTTTTAGACGCTTACTGCGGCTCTTCGACCTCGGGCGTGCGGTGGCAGATCGCATCGTCTCCATCTTTCGGGACAGCCGGATCAGGGGCCAGTCGGAAAACATGGGCCCATTGTGTCGCGACGCGCTCGGGCCGCGTGCGCTTGTTCGCGACGACGTCGATGAAGTCCCGGCACGCCACCGCGCTGCGTAGGAAATTGCTGTGACCGGTCGACCCGCGTGACACGTCGGTGGTGTCGATCACGGTGAAGCCCGGACGCGAAACGGGATAGCAACGTTCGGGAAGTCCCTTCGCCTTTAGATCGGCCGCCTCGAACGGATCGAAGCAATAGGGCGAACCCAATCGCGGATAGCCATGGAGCGCGCGCGAAGCAGCGAGCGCCTTGTCGGCTCGCGAGGTATAGACGGTGATCCGGCGGTTGTTCGCAACGCGCCGCGCCGACAACACCTCTTCCTCGATATCGCGCTCGAACGTCTCCCGGTCGATGTCGGGCGAGGCGAGGATGATGTTCGAGATATTGCTGCTGTCAGCGCTGCTCGACGTGCGGTCGACGTAGGAAATGGCGGGGATCACCAGTCGCGCGCCGAGCGAGTGCGAAACGATCACGATCTCCTTGACCCATGTCTGTTCGGCGAGCGACTTCAGGAAATCGCGGAAATTGCGGACGTCGTGGTACATGTTCGTCTCGTCGACGACATAGCTCAGGACCTTGCCCTGCGACGGCCAGCTATATTCGATGATCGGGCCGTCGAAGCCCGTCATGCGCGCGATTTGCGCGGCGTCCTTCGACGTCGTTGAGAAATTCTCGCGATAACCGTGAATATAGAGCAGCACGCGGCCCTGCTTGCGGTCGGTCTCGGCCTGCAGCGCGCGCCACCAGTCGGAGGATGTCTGGAAGGCGAGCGGCGCGAGTTGCTTCTTCTTCTTGCCGACGATCACCTCGCGCGGCGCGTTGAAACGACCGTAGCGGACATGGTCGCCGCGGTGGCGGAGCAGTTCGATGTCGGGTGTACGGCAATCGGGCAGGCGGCTCGTCGCAAAGAAATAGGGCAGCGCCTCGCCGTCGACCACCGCGCCCGGCTGCGCGGTGCAGCGCGGGTCGGCGACATAGTCGGCGTGGCGGACCTTGCCATAATCGACCGCCGCGATGCTGCACCCCGACAAGGAGGCGAGGACGAGCGCGGCTAGCACCGCGCGCTTCATCTTTGAAAAGCCTGACACATATGCCGACGCTGGCAGAGGATAGCGGCCTTTGGAAGCAGGAAATCGTTCAGCGACTGCGGCCGCTTATTTGCCGATCACGCTTTCGGGCAGGTCTTCGCCGAACACCCGCTGATAATATTCGGCGACGATCATCCGCTCGGCCTCGTCGCATTTGTTGAGGAAGGAGAGGCGGAAGGCGAAGCCGATATTGTTGAAGATCGCGGTGTTCTGCGCCCAGCTGATCACCGTGCGCGGCGACATCACGGTCGAAATATCGCCGCCGATAAAGCCCTGACGCGTGAGGTCCGCGACCTTCACCATATTGGCGACGGTCGTCTCGTCGGTGTTCGGCACCTTGGCGAGGATGATCGCGCTTTCGGTCGCGGCGGGCAGATAGTTCAGCGTGACGACGATGTTCCAGCGGTCCATCTGGCCCTGGTTGATCTGCTGCGTCCCGTGATACAGCCCGCTCGTGTCGCCGAGCCCGACGGTGTTCGCGGTCGAGAAGAGGCGGAAATGCGGGTTAGGGCGGATCACGCGGTTCTGGTCGAGCAGCGTCAGCTTGCCCTCGGTCTCGAGCACGCGCTGGATCACGAACATCACGTCGGGGCGGCCCGCATCATATTCGTCGAAGACGAGCGCCGTCGGAGTCTGCAGCGCCCAGGGGAGCAGGCCCTCGCGGAATTCCGTGACCTGCTGGCCATCGCGCAGCACGATCGCATCGCGGCCGACCAAGTCGATACGGCTGATATGCGCGTCGAGGTTGACGCGGATGCACGGCCATTTGAGGCGTGCCGCAACCTGTTCGATATGCGTCGATTTGCCGGTGCCGTGATAGCCCTGCACCATCACGCGGCGGTTGTATTTAAAGCCGGCGAGGATCGCGAGCGTCGTGTCGCCGTCGAAGACATAGGCGGGATCAAGATCGGGGACGCGCTCGTCGGCCTCGCTGAACGCCGGCACCTTCATGTCGATATCGACCCCGAAAACCTCGCGCGCGTCGACCTCGATATCGGGCGCCGAAAGGAGCGTCGAGCCGTGGTGGTCGGGAAGGCTGTTCGGGATATCGGTCATGTCTCTTGTCCAGCGATATGGTCAGGGAGAGTCGCCGTCAGGCGGCGCTTCGCCGTCGCGGTATCGTCATGGGTTGCGGCTTGCAACGCCTTTTCAGAACAAACCAAGCGCCTTCATCACCGCCGACTGATCATAATAGGGACGTTCGCAGACGATCTTGTCGCCGCCGGGTGCGAATTCGAAGCTCGCGGCCATACGAATGCGGAATGCCTTGCCCGTCGGCGCGATTGTGCGCACGCCTAGCTTCAGCGGGCCGAGATGCGTGCCGGTCAGCCAGAATTCGACAAGCACGGTGTTCGTGCCTTCGTCGGCGGCGATCGCGATAACCTCGTTCGCCTGATCGGGAAAGGGTTCGCGCGATGTCGCGAAATAGGATCGCACCGCCGCTTCGCCGTCGAAGATCGTGCCGGGCCCCATCAATTCGTATCGCGGATGGTCGAAGGTCGCGAGGACGCCGTCCCAATCATGCGTGATCTCGAGCGCCATGTGCCGGCGCACAACCTCGATCCGTGCTTCATTCAGGCCGGTCATCGTGCGTCTCCCTATGCGAAAGCCTTCGTCTTCCTCAGCAATTGATACGCCTGCACTACCTCACCCAGCCGTGCTTCGAAACTGCGATCGCCGCCATTGCGGTCGGGATGATATTTGCGGACAAGTTCGCTGTAGCGTCGGCGCAGCGCGGCGCGGTCGGCATCGGCGGGCAGCGCAAGCAACTGCATCGCGGCATGCTCCTCACGCGACAGCCCGGGATTCTTCGCCTCGCGCCGCGCCTCGTCCATCCGCTGACGGAAACGCGCGCCCAGCGCGTCGATCGGGTCGCGGAAATCGGCCCAGCGTGGCGGCAGGTCGGCGCTGCCCGCGGCGCGGAAGGTGCGGCTTTCGGTTTCCCATCCCGCCGTAGGAGACTGGGCCTCGAGGATCTGGTCGGCGCTCATGCCCTCGAAAAAATTATAGCCCGCATTGAATTCGCGCACATGCTCGAGGCACAGCCAGCGATATTGCGGTGGGCCGTCGGGCGAGCGCGTCCACGACAGCGGTGCGCGAAATTCACCGGGCTCGCGGCATCCGGATACCGCGCAGGCTTCCTTGCGGGGGACGCGGCCATGAAAACGGGAAGGGCGAGATGGAGACGGCACAACAGGCTTTCGGAATCGGAGAATCTGACCTCGGGGAGGTCTTATAATTTGGCGACGATGCGCTTATGGTCAACCCCATGAGCAGCAAAGGCCCCGCACAGCTAGAGATGGAAAGCCTGCTCACCGCAGCCTTTCCCGACGCAAAATTCGTCCTGAACAACGACAGCGCCAGCCATCATGGTCATGCCGGCGACGACGGCAGCGGCGAGTCGCATTTCAGCCTGACGATCGAATGGGCGGGCTTCGCCGGCCAGAATCGCGTCGCGCGCCAGCGTGCGGTGAACAAGGCGCTCGGCGACATGCCGGGGCAGCGCGTCCACGCGCTCGCGATCAAGGCGACCGCGCCGGGAGAATGACGATGCCGGACAAGGTGAACCTCGCCGACGCCTTTGCGACCTTCCACGATCATTGGAACCCGCGCGTCGCGGGTGACATCAACGATTTTCAGGTCAAGCTGGTCAAGCTCGACGGCAAGTTCGACTGGCACCATCATGATGTCGAGGACGAACTCTTCCTTGTCGTCGCCGGCCGGATGAAGATGGCGTTTCGCGACCGCGACGTAATCGTCGAACCCGGCGAGTTCATCATCGTACCGCACGGCACCGAACATTGCCCCGAGGCATTGGACGGCGAATGCCAAGTGCTGCTGCTCGAACCCAATTCGACTTTAAACACCGGTAATGTCGAAACCGAAAAGACGCGCAAAGCGTTGGAAAGACTGGACTGACCATGGACATCATCACCCCCTCGACCCACGACCTCGGCGCCTTCGAAGTGCGCCGGACCCTGCCGAACAAGGCGCGCACGATGGTCGGCCCCTTCATCTTCGTCGACCAGTTCGGCCCGGCGCATTTCGACATCGGCCGCGGCATGGACGTGCGCCCGCACCCGCACATCAACCTCGCGACGGTCACCTATTTGTTCGAGGGCGCGATCGACCATCGCGACAGTATCGGCACCTTCGCGACGATCCGCCCCGGCGCGTGCAACTTGATGACCGCGGGCAGCGGCATCGTCCATTCGGAGCGCACCCCCGCCGCCGAACGCGCCACCGGATCGGGTATTTCGGGAATGCAGACCTGGCTCGCCTTGCCCGACGGCAAGGAAGAGATCGACGCGGCGTTCGAGCATGTCGCGAAGGACGATCTGCCGCTGGTCGAAGACAATGGCGTGTCGGCGCGCGTCATCATGGGCAGCCTGTGGGGCGCGACCTCGCCGATCACCCAGCATGCCGCGACGATCTATGCCGATATCTTGATGAACGCCGGTGCGACGATCCCGATCGATGCCGAGGCCGACGAGCGCGCGGTGCTTGTTGCGCTCGGCGATGCAAGCCTCGATGGCGAGCGGCTCGATCGCTACAGCCTCTATATATTGAAGCCTGGTCAGGCGATGACGCTCCGCGCCGAAAGCGACGCGCGGGTGATGCTGCTCGGCGGCGAAGCGTTCAAGACGCCGCGCCACGTCTGGTGGAATTTCGTGAGTTCGAGCCGCGACCGCATCAACCAGGCGAAGCACGACTGGAAGGAACGCAACTTCCCGCTCGTCCCCGGCGACAGCGAAGAATTCATCCCGATCCCCGAGGTGCCGAAGACGGTCAGCTATCCGTGAGCCTGCTGCTGGCGCTGACGCTCGCGGCAGGCACCGAACCGGTCTTCCACTGCAGCTTTGGCGCCAAGCAACTTACCGTGACGCAGCAGGGCGACGCGCTCGTCTATAGCTATGGCACCAAAGGCAAAACGGAGATGCGGATCGTCGCCGATGCCGCAAGCGGGCGCGTCTTTTATAACCGGCGGCTTTATCCACGCGCCGAGGATCAGACGCTGCGCTTCGTCAGCGGTGACTATAGCTATATCGTCTATGCCCATTGGTCGGCGCCGAGCATGGGGATGACCGAGGAGGGCAGCACGCCGGAAAGCTATTATGGCGGGCTCCATGTGTGGCGTGGTGAGACCGAACTGTCGTCGCGCCGATGCATCAGCGGCGGCGATATGCGCGAATGGCCGATCTTCAAGACGCTGCCGCAGGACGACGAGAATCTGACGCCGGAAGAATAGCGACCGGCCATTTGTTGCAGCTTGCCAGCCGCAACGATCCCCGCCAGATTGGTTTCGAAAAGAAACCAAAGGAGCGGAATGGATGATCGGCGATTTCGAACAACAGCGCGTGAAGCTTGCGACCGGGGTCGAACTCGACGTCGTCGACATGGGCCCGCGCGATGCGCCGGCCCTCATCTTCCTCCACGGCTTTCCCGAATCGCACCGGACCTGGCGCTATCAACTGCCGCATTTTGCGGGCCGTTTTCGCTGCATCGCGCCCGACCAGCGCGGCTATCGCGGCTCGTCGAAGCCGCAGGACGCCGAATCCTACACCCCCGACAAGCTGATCGCCGATATCTTCGCGCTCGCCGATGCGCTGGGCGTCGGCGAATTCACGATTGTCGGCCACGACTGGGGCGGGGCGATTGCGTGGGGCGTCGCGCTCGGCGGCCAGCCGGGCGGGCTGCACCCCGCGTGGGCGGGCCGGGTGACGCGCGCCGTCATCGCCAACGCACCGCACCCGGGCATCTTCCAGCACCTGCTCGCAACGAATGCCGATCAGCGCGCGGCGAGCCAATATATCCGTACCTTCCGCGACCCGGCGAGCGATGCGATCATCGAGGAGCATGGCATCGCCGGCATTCTCGCGCATGCCTTCGAAGGACGCGTACCGAGCGGCGGCGTCCAGCCCCCCGACGAGATTGCCCGGTTGCTCAAGGATTGGGAAGATCGCGACACCTGCCGCGCGATGATCAACTGGTATCGCGGCTCTCCCGCCAACGTCCCCGCGATGGACGAGCCTTATCCCGACTCGCCGGCGATGCCCTTCCCGAAGCTTACCATCCCGACGCTCGTCATCTGGGCGCTCGACGATGTTGCGCTGCCGCCGTGCAATCTTGATGGCATGGACGAACTGGTTCCGAATGTGACGATCGTCCACGTCCCCGACTGCGGCCACTTCGTGCCGTGGGACGCGCCCGATGCGGTCAATCTGGCGATGGATGAGTTCCTCATCGGAAACTAAATAAGACCATTATTTCGCCCAAGAAAAAGTGGCGGGCGGCGATTGCGCCGCCCGCCGTCGGGGGGGTCTTTTGATGCGTGTCTGGGGCACGCCGATTTAGTCTCGCCCACACCTGATTTGTCTCGGCTGCGACTGGGGCCGAGGACTTTGGGTGGGGCGATTTAACCATATTATTGCGCAATATAGCAGGCTTTCACATTTTCCCATTCTTGCCATACTCATGCAATGGAAGTGGGAGGACTCTGCGTCGCCTCGATCGTTGACCGGATCGATGGCCCGTCGGACTGGACGATCGAACGCGATGTCCATGTGCTGATCCTGTACGAGGCAGGAAGCTATCATTGGCTCGAAACATGGCTGGACGATCAGCGGACGTCGCTCGGCGACCCGCTGCCCGGTGAAATGTGGTTGATCCCGGCAGGGCGTATCTATCGCGGCGTGGCAAAGGGCGGTGCGGTTCGCACGATCGAGGTTGAAATACCCGCGTCGATGCTGGCCATTGCCCCCGACACGCGTGCGCTCGCGGCGCATCATGACCTGACGCTGGCCGCGCTTGTGCGGCGCTTGCTCGCAGGCGACGCGGCGGCCGCCGACCCATTGGTCACGATCCTCGCCAAGACGCTCGAGGATATGGTCGCCCGCCCGGAATCGCCCGCGATCACCCAGCGCATCAACGATCTGATGGTTTATATCCAGACGCAGCTCGAAGTGCCGCTGACCGTCGAGGATATGGCGGCCGAGGCGGGCATGTCGGTGAACAGCCTGATCGTCCATTTCGCGCGCGCGACCGGGCGCACCCCGGCGCAATATGTGCTGCGCCAGCGGCTGCGCCATGCCTGCTGGTTCCTGATGAACCGCCCGCTATCGATCGCCGAGATCGCCTTTGCGACCGGCTTTTCCAGCCACGCGCATCTGTGCGCGATCTTTCGCCGCAAGATCGGCATGTCGCCGGGCGAGTGGCGCCGCCGCCATCGATCGGATATTCTGCCAGCCGAAGGGGAGGAATAAGGATGTCGCACACGACGATCATGTTGCTGGCGGGGCTTGCGCTGTTGATCCTGCTGCGCCTGACGATCAAGGATGCCGCGCGCGCGACGCGGCTGTTCCTCATCCTGTGGCTGCTCGTCGCGATCGGCAATCTGCTCGTCGGCGTGCTGTATGCCGGGTACGGCTGGGCGGAAGAGGCGGGAATCGGGCTAGTCGTGTTCGGCGTGCCGGCCGCGGTCGCGCTGCTCGCGCGCCGTTTCTGGCGTTAGTTTTCGGGGCGTAGCAGGCAACCGGTGGCGCCCGCATAGCGCGCGCTGCGTGAGGCGAGCAGCGGCACGCTGCCGGTCACGGTCTTGGTCGCGGGGTCTTCGCTCAGCGAAATCATGTCCATGCCCGGTACGAAATCGCTCTGGCAGCTGTCGAGGCTGCGCCCTTCGACATAGCGGCACGAACAGCCGACGCGCGCGGCATAGGCCGAACCCAGCTCGGCCTGCGCCTTGAACGACGGAAATTTCCAGATCGCAAAGATCGCCAGCAGCACCGCAAGGATGATCGCCCACGGCAGGCAGCCGCCCCAGCGGCTCGGTTTTTTCGGCGGTGATGCGGGGTCCGCGGGCGGCGGCCCGGAGGCTGGTGCGGGGGCCGGTATAGGGGCCGGCATGTCGCCCGTTGTCGGCCCGGTCGGATTGATGTTATTCACTTTCTCCATGATCACGAAAAAACGGCTGCTGGCAAGTGCCGCCCTCGCGATGCTCGGCATCTGGTCGCTGAGCCAGGCGGCGGGGCAGGGGGTTCGCGCGCCCGCAGCGCCCGCCCCGAAACTCGGCACCTCGCTCGACGGCGTCGCGGCGGTCGACACGCCGCAGCCGCTGCCCGCGCTCCCCGCGGCGATCCGCGCGCGCGCCGATGCGCTGTTCACCGATGCCGACGATGTCGGACAGACGCGCGCGCTTTATGTGCTGCGCGACGGCGAGCCGATCTATGAACGTTATGCTGCGGGTTTCGGTCCCGAAACCAAGCTCATTAGCTGGTCGATGGCGAAAAGCATCACCGCGGTGCTCACCGGCTTTCTCGTCGCCGACGGCCAATTGTCGCTCGACGGACCGGCACCGGTCGATGCATGGCAGCGCAGCGGCGATCCGCGCGGTGCGATCACGCTGCGCAATCTGCTCCACATGTCGTCGGGGCTCGAACATATCGAAAATGGCGATCCGATATGGCAGGGCGATACCGTCGCGATGCTGTTCGGGAACGGCGCGGACGACATGGCGGGTTTTGCTGAAGCCAAGCCCGCCGCGGCGCAGCCCGACGAGGTTTTCAACTACAGCTCGGCGACCAGCGTCATCCTGTCGGACATCATCGCCGACACGCTGACCCCGTCGCAAAACCCCGATGCCCGCCGCGACGCCATGCGCGACTTCATCGGCGGCCGGCTGATCGAACCGCTCGGCATGACCAGTCTGACACCCGAGTTTGACGCAAAAGGCACGATGATCGGCGGGTCGATCATGCACGCAACCGCGCGCGACTACGCGAAGTTCGGCGAGTTCCTGCGCAACCATGGTGTCGTGAACGGCCAGCGGCTGCTTCCCGAAACATGGATGACGTTCATGCTGACCCCGTCGGCGAACGACGCGGGCTATGGCGGGCATATCTGGCTCAATCGCCGGCGCCCGGCCGGAGTTACCCCCGCGCTATGGCCCGACCGCGGCCCGAACGACCTGTTCGCGTGCATCGGCCATCAGGGGCAATATATCATCGTCTCGCCGTCGCAGCGGCTGACGATCGTGCGGCTCGGCGTCACCAACGACGACCAGTTCCCGGCGCTACGCCGGCATCTCGCCGATCTCACTGCAGCTTTATAGCAGGAAATCCCCGACCAGCGTCGTGACGCAGGTTCCGGTCAGTTCGACCATGTCGCCGTCGAGGCGGCAGCCGACATGCCCGCCGCGTGCGCTTGCCTGATAGGCCGCAAAACGGTCGCGCCCGAGCCGGACGGTCCAATAGGGGGTGAGCACGCTGTGCGCCGACCCGGTCACCGGATCCTCGTCGATCCCCGCTCCGGGAGCAAAAGCGCGGCTGACGACGTCGGCGTCCGACGGATCGCCGGCGCCCGGCGCGGTCGCGATATACAGGATGTCGCCGCCCTTTTTCAGCGCGCGCAGATCGGGCGTCAGCGCCCGCACGCTCGCGGCGTCGCGATACGCGATCAACGCATAGCCGCTATCGTGCCACATGGTTTCGACCGGATCGCCACCGAGCGCGCGGACGATGTCGGGCATCGCTTTCGGTGCGGGGGTATAAGCGGGCAGCTTCATCCGATAGCCGCCGTCATCGCCGTTTCGCGCTACCGTCAGCCGGCCAGCCTTGCGCGTGCGAAAATGCATGTCGTTCCGCCATTGCGCCGCAGACAGCAGGACGTGCCCGCTCGCCAGCGTCGCATGGCCGCACAGCGCGACCTCGACCGTCGGCGTGAACCAGCGCAGTTCATAATCGGCCTCGTCGCTCTCGTCGGGCACTAGAAAGGCGGTTTCGGCGAGGTTATTCTCCGCCGCGATCGCCAGCAGCGTCGCATCGTCGAGCCATTCCTCCAGTGGCATCACCGCCGCGGGATTGCCGGTGAACGGCCGGTCGGCAAAAGCATCGACCTGCGTAATCGGAATGCGGCGTGCGGCGCTCATGGATACAGCAATCCTTTCGTCCAACCGTCGCCGGCGCGCTGAAACTGGGTGCGCTCGTGCAGGCGATGCGCACGATCCTGCCAGAACTCGATAGCCGAAGGATTAACGCGCCAGCCCGACCAGCGCGGCGGGCGCGGCACGTCTTGCCCGTCGAACCGCGCCTGCATTTCCTCGAAACGCGCCTCGAACGTTTCTCGGCTGTCCAGCGGCCGCGACTGATCGCTTGCCCACGCGCCGAGCTGGCTGTCGCGGCCGCGCGTTGCGAAATAGGCGTCGGCCGTCGCATCGTCGACCGGCGTCACCGCGCCCTCGATCCGAATCTGCCGCCGCAGCGATTTCCAGTGAAAGAGCAATGCGACATGCGGGTTCGCTGCCAGTTCGCCGCCCTTGCGGCTGTCGAGATTGGTGTAGAAGACAAAGCCGTCCGGCCCATGCCCCTTCAGCAGCACCATGCGCAGCGACGGATGCCCTTCGGGGGTCGTCGTGGCGAGCGCCATCGCATTGGCGTCGTTGGGCTCGCTGGCGCGCGCTTCGGTGAACCAGCTGTCGAACAGGGCAAAGGGATCGTCGCTCATCCGCGCGGTCATAATGCGGCGTGCGTGCATGGTCGAGCGCGATCGTGAGGGAACTTGACCTGCAGCGGCACATTACCACATCGACGCGCAATCGGGCTTCACGCCCAGTCACTTATCGGGCTACAGGAGCAAAATGGCCGATCCCTATTCCACCCTGGGCGTTGCGAAGAGTGCAAGCGAAGC
>Ga0209676_1000345_pt1 | contig 88051 bp, 75 predicted proteins | sample AraplaCvi_mLB_r2_FD_184282 | JGI IMG/M metagenome (GOLD analysis project Ga0209676, IMG submission 184282) | Arabidopsis root microbial communities from North Carolina, USA - plate scrape MF_Cvi_mLB_r2 (SPAdes) (version 2) | ecosystem: Host-associated > Plants > Roots > Endosphere | place: USA...
GCGTCGTAGTCACCGGTATGGGTATGTTGTCGCCACTGGGCACGGATGTGCCGAGCAGTTGGCAGGGCATTCTGGCTGGCCGCAGTGGCATTGGTCTGATCGAACACACCGACCTTTCTGCCTATTCGACCCGCTTTGGCGGTTCGGTCAAAGGCTTCAATGTCGAGGAGTACCTGTCGGTCAAGGAAGCGCGCAAGCTCGACCTGTTCATTCAGTACGGCCTCGCCGCAGGTTTTCAAGCCGTGCGCAACGCCGGTCTGGAAGTCACCGACGCCAACCGTGAGCGCATTGGCGTGGCCATGGGTTCGGGTATCGGCGGTCTGACCAACATCGAAGAAACCAGCCGCACCCTGCACGAGACCGGTCCTCGGCGAATCTCGCCATTCTTTGTGCCTGGCTCGATCATCAATATGATTTCCGGTTTCCTGTCGATCCATCTGGGCGCACAGGGACCCAACTACGCTATCGCCACCGCGTGCACCACCGGTACGCACTGTATCGGCATGGCCGCGCGCAACATCATGTATGACGAAGCCGACGTGATGATTGCCGGCGGTGCGGAAATGGCCGCTTGCGGCCTGGGCATGGGCGGCTTCGGCGCGTCCCGTGCGCTGTCGACCCGCAACGACGAGCCGACCCGCGCCAGTCGTCCATGGGACAAGGGCCGTGATGGCTTCGTCCTGTCCGACGGCGCCGGTGCGCTGGTTCTTGAAGAACTCGAACACGCCAAGGCGCGCGGCGCGACGATCTACGCCGAGCTGATCGGTTTCGGCACCAGTGGCGATGCGTTCCACATGACCTCGCCACCCGCCGACGGCGCCGGTGCCGCGCGCTGCATCACCAATGCCCTGCGCGATGCGAAGATCAATGTCGATCAAGTCCAGTACATCAACGCTCACGGCACTTCGACCCCGGCCGGCGACCTTGCCGAAGCCAACGCGATCAAGTCGGTGTTCGGCGATCACGCCTACAAGCTGGCGGTCAGCTCGACCAAGTCTATGACCGGTCACCTGCTGGGTGCAGCGGGCGCCGTCGAGGCGATCTTCAGCGTGCTGGCGATCAACAGCCAGGTAGCACCGCCCACCATCAACCTCGATGAGCCGGACGAAGGCTGCGATCTCGATTTCGTCGCGCACACTGCGCGCAACATGGATATCGATGTCGTGCTCTCCAACTCTTTCGGTTTTGGCGGCACCAACGGCACTCTGGCGTTCCGCCGGTTCGCGGGCTGATGGAGAGCTGGGTCGACGGTCAACCGGCTGACGCGCTGTCGCTGAAAGATCGCGGCCTGGCTTACGGCGATGGTCTGTTCGAGACCATTGCTGTGCGCAGTGGTCGGCCGATCCTGCTGGATCGGCACCTGACGCGTCTGGCCGAGGGCTGTATGCGTCTGGCCATCTCTACCGATATCGAGCTGATTCGCCACGAGCTGCTGAGCTATGCGACAGCGATGGGCGAGGGCGTGCTCAAGCTCATCCTCACTCGCGGTGACGGTCTGCGCGGTTATGCACCCGACCCTGCGGCGCAGGGCCGACGCATTCTGCAAGGCAATCCGCCGGCGGCTTATCCCGCTGCCCATGCCGAGCACGGCATCCGCCTGTTTCCCTGCAACACTCGCTTGTCTACGCAGCCTTTGTTGGCCGGACTCAAACATCTGAATCGACTCGAACAGGTGCTTGCCCGCGCCGAGTGGCAGGACAGCGAGCATGCCGAAGGCTTGATGCTCGATCAGGCCGGGCGCGTCGTCGAAGGCGTGTTCAGCAATATTTTCCTGGTGCGCGACGGTGGTCTGATCACGCCCGACTTGAAGCGCTGCGGCGTCGCTGGTGTGATGCGCGGGGAAATATTGTTTCAGGCCGAGTCACTGGCCATCCCTGCGCAAATCGCCGATATCAGCCTCGATCACCTGCAATGGGCTGATGAAGTGTTTGTCTGCAACAGCGTTTATGGCGTCTGGCCGGTACGCGCCTGTGCTGCACTGAGCTGGCCGGTTGGCCCGCTCACCCGTAAACTGCAAACCATTGCCCGCGCGCTACTGGATGCTTGATACGTGAGACGTAAACTTTTGCTGCTGCTGGAAACCGGACTGGTTCTGGCAGGGCTGCTGTTGGGCGCCAGCGCCTGGAAAATTCATTCGGCACTGGAACAGCCCCTGAACATCCCGCAGGAGCAACTGCTGGATGTGCCGAAAGGCTCCACTCCGACCCGTACCTTCCTTGAACTCGAGACCGATGGCGTCATCAAGGACGCGTTCTGGCTGCGCGTCTACTGGCGCTTCAACCTCGCCGGCACGCCGATTCACAGCGGCGAGTACCGCATGCAGCCGGGCATGACCGTCAACGGTCTGATCGATTCGTGGAAGCGCGGCGACGTGGTTCAGTACAGCCTGACTCTGGTCGAAGGCTGGACTTTCCATCAAGTGCGCGCCGCCCTGGCCAAGGACGACAAGCTTGAGCAGACCCTCAACGGTCTGAGCGACGGCGACGTCATGGCCAAGATTGGCCACAAGGGCTTGTTCCCTGAAGGCCGGTTCTTCCCGGACACCTATCGTTTCGTGCGCGGCATGTCCGATGCCGAACTGCTGAAGAAGGCCTTTGACCGCCTCGACGAAGTGCTTGCCAAAGAGTGGGCGCAGCGTTCCGCCGATGTGCCTTACACCGAACCCTATCAAGCGCTGATCATGGCTTCACTGGTCGAGAAGGAAACCGGCGTACCGCAGGAACGCGGCCAGATTGCCGGCGTCTTTGTGCGGCGGATGGCGCTGGGCATGCAGTTGCAGACCGACCCGACGGTGATTTATGGCCTCGGTGATCGCTACACCGGCAAACTGACCCGCGCGCATTTGAAAGAGCCGACGCCTTACAACACGTACGTGATTCCCGGCTTGCCGCCGACGCCGATTGCGATGGTCGGACGCGAAGCGATTCACGCTGCGCTCAATCCGGTAGAAGGCAGCAGCCTGTATTTCGTCGCCCGTGGCGATGGCAGCCATGTGTTTTCCGATGATCTGGATGCGCACAACAACGCAGTGCGCGAGTACCAGCTCAAACGCCGTGCCGATTACCGTTCCAGCCCGGCACCGGTGAGCGCGCCGGCCACCGATGAGGCGATTCCGGCGGCCTCGCCGAATACCGCGCCCGAGGCGCTGCCGCAAGAACCTGCGCCAGCCCCGGAACCGGACGCCGCTGCACCGCAGAACGCGCAATGACTTTGATGAAGGACTGCCTGTGACTGGCTTGTTTATTACCCTGGAGGGCCCGGAAGGCGCGGGCAAGAGCACCAATCGCGAATACCTCGCCGAGCGCCTGCGCGCCGCCGGTATCGAAGTGGTGCTCACCCGTGAGCCGGGTGGCACGCCACTGGCCGAGCGGATTCGCGAGGTGTTGCTGACACCGGCCGACGAAGTGATGCACCCGGACGCCGAGTTGTTGCTGGTATTCGCCGCACGCGCGCAACATCTGGCAGAGGTGATTCGCCCGGCGCTGGCCCGTGGCGCGGTGGTGCTGTGTGATCGCTTCACCGATTCGACGTACGCCTATCAGGGCGGCGGTCGGGGTTTGTCGCTGGAGCGCATCGCCACTCTGGAGACTTTCGTGCAGGGCGACTTGCGTCCCGATCTGACGCTGATTTTCGATCTGCCCGTGGAAATCGGTCTGGCCCGTGCCAGTGCCCGTGGTCGACTGGACCGTTTCGAACTGGAAGGGCGGGCGTTTTTCGAAAGCGTGCGCAATGCGTTCCTGAAACGCGCCGAAGCCGACCCTTCGCGCTATGTGCGCATCGATGCCGGTCAGCCATTGGCCAAGGTCCAGCAATCGCTGGACACCTTGCTGCCGAATCTGCTGGAGCTGGCCCGTGGCTGAGGCCTATCCATGGCAGGACAGCCTCTGGCAGCAACTGGCCGGACGCAGTCAGCACGCCCACGCGTATCTGCTGCACGGCCCGGCCGGTATCGGCAAACGTGCGCTGGCCGAACGTCTGATGGCCAGCCTGCTGTGCCAGCGGCCAACCCCCGAGGCCTGTGGCGAGTGCAAATCCTGCTTGCTGCTCAAGGCCGGCAGTCACCCGGACAATTACATTCTGGAGCCGGAAGAAGCGGACAAGGCGATCAAGGTCGATCAGGTTCGTGATCTGGTCAGTTTCGTCGTGCAGACCGCACAGCTCGGCGGGCGCAAAGTGGTGCTGATCGAGCCGGTCGAGTCGATGAACATCAATGCTGCCAACGCCTTGCTGAAAAGCCTCGAAGAGCCCTCAGGGGATACCGTGCTGCTGTTGGTCAGCCATCAGCCGAGCCGTTTGTTGCCGACCATCAAGAGCCGTTGCGTGCAGCAGGTCTGCCCGCTGCCGGGTGAGGCGATGAGCCTGGAGTGGCTGGCTCAGGCGCTGCCGGATTGCGCCGAAGAAGAACGCGTCGAACTGCTGACCCTCGCCGCCGGCTCGCCGCTGATGGCGGTCAGCCTGCAAGCCCAGGGCGTGCGTGAACAGCGCGCGCTAGTGGTCGAAGGCGTGAAGAAGTTGCTCAAAGGGCAGCAATCGCCGACGCAGCTGGCGGAAGAGTGGAAAAGCATTCCGATGCTGCGTCTGTTCGACTGGTTCTGCGACTGGTCGAGCCTGATCCTGCGCTATCAGTTGACCCAGGACGAAGCCGGCCTTGGCCTGGCCGATATGCGCAAGGTTGTGCAATATCTGGCGCAGAAAAGCGCGCAGGGCAAAGTGCTGGAGATTCAGGACTGGATTCTCGCCCAACGGCAGAAAGTCCTGAGCAAGGCCAACCTCAATCCGGCGCTGTTGCTGGAAGCGTTGTTGGTGCAATGGGTGGGATTGCCTGGTCAAAGATAAGAATGTGTACCTAGACTCTGAAGATCAGCAGTGGAGGTGAACATGATTGAACCTGTCAGCCCGGGGCCGCGTAACGGCATCCTGTCCCTGACCATCAAGGACAAGTCGGTGCTTTACGCCGCGTATATGCCGTTCATCAAGAACGGTGGTCTGTTCATCCCGACCAACAAAAGCTACAGGTTGGGCGACGAGGTGTTCATGCTTTTGCACCTTATGGATGAAGCGGAAAAGATTCCGGTCGCCGGCAAAGTCGCCTGGATCACTCCCAAAGGCGCACAAGGCAATCGCGCCGCCGGCGTCGGCGTGCAATTCAACGACGGTGACGACACCGCGCGCAGTCGCATCGAAACTCATCTGGCCGGAGCGCTGAAATCCGACCGTCCCACTCATACGATGTAAGTTGCAGTCCTTTTTATGCTCGTAGATTCCCATTGTCACCTTGATCGCCTCGACCTCGCCGCCCATGACGGCTCGCTGGATGCCGCACTTGCTGCGGCCCGTGAGCGCGGGGTCGGACATTTTCTGTGCATCGGTGTCAGTGCCGACAACGCCGCCGACGTCAAAGCCCTCGCCGAGCGTTATGCCGACGTCGACTGCTCGGTGGGCGTGCATCCGCTGGATGTGCAGCCGGGCGCGGCACCGGCGCTTGACTGGTTGTTGCACGAACTCAACCACCCGAAAGTGGTGGCAATCGGCGAGACTGGCCTCGACTATCACTACGAGCCGGAAGCCGCCGAATTGCAGCAGGAGTCGTTTCGCCTGCATCTGCAAGCGGCGCAGCAGACCGGCAAGCCGGTGATCATCCACACTCGTGGTGCGCGCGCCGACACCCTCGAACTGCTGCGCGAAGCGGCGTTGCCCCAAGCCGGTGTGTTGCATTGTTTCACCGAAGACTGGGACATGGCCAAAGCGGCGCTGGATATGGGCTATTACATTTCCCTGTCAGGCATCGTCACGTTCCGCAACGCCGACGCGCTGCGCGATGTGGCGAGCAAAGTGCCGGCCGATCGCCTGCTGGTGGAAACCGATTCGCCGTATCTGGCGCCGATTCCTTATCGCGGCAAGCCGAACCTGCCGCAGTACGTGCGCGAAGTCGCGGAGTTTCTGGCGATGCTGCGTGGTGAGAACTACGAGCGCTTTGCCGAGCAGACCACGGAAAACTTCAGGCGTCTGTTCCCGCTGGCGAGTGTTAAATCTGCCCTGTGACGGCTGAGCAAATCGCAGGCAAAAAAAACCCGGGTTCTGGGGGGTGAATCCGGGTTAAGACCATTAGGAGTAAAACAAAGGCACGCGGTCCGTTGGTACCTTTACCGGCGCGACAATTGGGGGAGATGTCGGCCGACAGTTCAAGTATTGATCAGTCTGGCGTTCAGTCCAGTGAGCCGGTCGGGGTTTTTAAACAAATTTGGAATACGTTTGCTTCAGTTGAGTTCTCATTGCGCTCAAATCGTTCTCGAAATGAACAAGAAACACAGATTTGGTCGATGAACCGTGCTTTTTTGTGCAAGTTAGGCATAATACGCGGCTTCGAATTTTGACCCTTCAGACCTTTTTCTTATGCATAAAGAACCTCGTAAGGTCCGTGAATTTCGTCGCCGCGAGCAGGAAATTCTCGATACCGCGCTCAAGCTGTTCCTCGATCAGGGTGAAGACAGTGTCACCGTCGAGATGATTGCTGATGCCGTGGGTATCGGCAAAGGCACGATCTACAAGCACTTCAAATCCAAGGCCGAGATCTACTTGCGCCTGATGCTCGATTACGAGCGCGATCTGAACGAGCTGCTGCATTCGGCTGATGTCGACAAGGACAAGGAAGCGCTGTCTCGCGCCTACTTCGAATTCCGCATGCGCGACCCGCAGCGCTATCGCCTGTTTGACCGCCTCGAAGAGAAAGTGGTCAAGGGCAATCAGGTGCCGGAGATGGTCGAGGAACTGCACAAGATCCGTGCCTCGAACTTCGAACGCCTGACCCTGCTGATCAAGGGTCGCATCAGCGAAGGCAAGCTCGAAGACGTGCCGCCGTACTTCCACTACTGCGCATCCTGGGCGTTGGTGCACGGCGCGGTGGCGCTGTATCACTCGCCGTTCTGGAGCAACGTGCTGGAAGATCAGGAAGGCTTCTTCCAGTTCCTGATGGACATCGGCGTGCGCATGGGCAACAAGCGCAAGCGCGACCCGGAAACGCCGAGCACTTGAGCCATTCAGCGATCTGATTGCGCCATGTTTTCGCTACATGGCGCAGTAGCGCAGGAATATACTCAGGCATAGGGCTTGCTAAAACCTGATTTCTCAGTCAAGTTTTGCGCGCTCGACTTTCTTTCGCCGGAGTGTTTCATGATCGTTGACCGTCAAGGCAGGCGTTTTCGCAATCTGCGCATCAGCCTGACCTCTGCCTGCAACTATGCCTGTACCTACTGCGTGCCCAACGGCAAGCGGTTGGTCGCTGCGCAGGATGAACTGTCGGCCGAAGCCATGGCGCGGGGCGTCGAATACCTGATCGAGGCGGCCGGCATCGAGCGCCTGCGCATCACCGGCGGCGAGCCGCTGGTCAGCCCCAAGCTCGAATCGTTCATGACTGCCGTCGGCCAGATGGGCCTCGACGACATCAGCCTGACCACCAACGGTCAACTTCTTGCGAAAAAACTGCCGCTGCTGGTGGATGCCGGTCTGCGTCGAATCAACGTTTCCCTCGATACTCTTGATGCCGCTGCTTTTCGCAGCATCGCTCGTGGCGGCGATCTGGCCAGCGTGCTCGATGGCATGGATCAGGCTGCCGCCGCCGGGATGAAGATCAAGGTCAACATGGTGCCGTTGCGCGGGCAGAACCTCGATCAGGTCATGCCGCTGCTCGATTATTGTCTGGAACGCGGCTTTGAACTGCGTTTCATCGAGTTGATGCGCATGGGCCACCTGGCCAAAGACTCGAACGCCTTCCTGCAGCAGTTCGTCAGCCTTGAGCAGTTGCTCGGTCTGATCGGCGAACGTTATGAATACGCCCAGACCGACGCGCCTGTGGATGCCACGGCCGTACGCTACGCGATTCCCGGTCGCGGCACCTTCGGCGTGATCGCCAACGAAAGCGTGCCGTTCTGCCGCACCTGTTCGCGCTTGCGCCTGTCGTCGACCGGTTGGCTGCATGGCTGCCTGTCGTCGAGCAACCGTCACTACGTCGGCGATTTGCTCGACAAGCCGCGGCATCAGGCGTTGCCGGCGCTGCAACGTTTGCTGGTCAAGGCGTTGGGTGACAAGCAAGAGGTGGCTTTCTCTGGCGGCGCTACGGTCATGAAGATTATTGGCGGCTGATCTACCGCTTTCGCGAACAAGCTCGCTCCCACCTTGAAAATGCATTTCCCTGTGTGAGCGAGCCTGCTCGCGAATGCCTCTGTCACCGAATTGGCCGAGCTGGCGCAAAAGCTGCATCCAACGGCCATTCGCCGGTTTTCCGACACCGGCTTCTGGAGGAATAGGATGCGTAGCCTGGTTTTGCTGCTGGCCGTTTTGGCGCTTGGCGGCTGCATGAATGTCAGCGACATGGCCGAAGGCACTCGCTATCACATGAGCGATGCGGGACTTCTGGACCATAGCGACAGCCGCCGGGTGAACAATATCCGCATTCAGCCGGACTCGTTCATCTTCATCGCCCAGGGCGCATTCGCGCCGCCGGGTGGTTCCTATCCACGGCCGAATGTGGTCGCCGAAGAAGCCTTCAAGGGCTTCGTCGAATACTTCCCGATGGTCCGCCGCGCCCGTGCGCCGGAAGGCCTCGACCAGGCCATGGGCGAAGCCCGCGACGCCGGCGCGCATTACCTGCTCTACACACGTTTCGCCAAGGCAGACGACCGCATCGGCAATTCCGACGAGTGGCTGGATCAGGAAGCGGTGGATCGCCTCGGTATCGACGGCGGCGTGATTCAGATCATGTTGATCGAGACCAGCACCCAGTATTTGATTGATACTGCACGGATCAAGAGTCGTGGCGGTTTACTGACGTTCCATGACTCCAAACCCGAAGACCTCATCGGTCCGCCGCTGGCGCAGTACGCACGCAGCCTGCTGGGGATCGGCGACCAGTAATCAAGGAGTACGCCATGAGTGACCCGCAAACAGCCAATGACCTGCTGGGACAGATTCCCAAGACCAAAGGCCTGCCACCGGTGCATTTGTGGAACCCGGATTTCTGCGGCGACATCGACATGCGCATCGCCCGCGACGGCACCTGGTACTACCTGGGCACGCCGATCGGGCGCAAGCCCATGGTCAAATTGTTCTCCACCATCATCCGCCGCGATGGCGATGATTATTTCCTGATCACCCCGGTCGAGAAGGTCGGCATCAAGGTCGATGACGCGCCGTTCGTAGCGGTTGCCGTGGAAGTAGAAGGCGAGGGCGAGACGCAGCTTTTGCGCTTTACTACCAATGTCGAGGAAATCACCGAGGCGGGACCCGAGCATCCGATTCGCGTCGAGATTGATCCTGAGACCCAGGAGCCTGCGCCCTATGTGCATGTGCGCAGCAATCTGGAAGCGCTGATTCACCGCAATGTGTTTTATCAACTGGTGGAACTGGCGGTGAGCCGCGAGATTGATGGCCAGCGCTGGCTCGGCGTGTGGAGCGGCGGCGAGTTCTTTCGAATCGGTCTCGAACCCTGACACAAAAACAAAATGTGGGAGCGAGCCTGCTCGCGAACGCGGTGTATCAGTCGCAATCAATGTTGACTGACACGACGCTTTCGCGAGCAGGCTCGCTCCCACAATGGTTTGTGCCGGTCGCAAAAAATCCGGTTGACTGTTATTCGTATGATGATTAGCGTAAGCACCCATCGCGATTCGCCTTGAGGTGTTCATGTCCAGCAGCTTTCATGCGTCGACCGTTGACTGGCTGGGCAGCTGGATTGCCGCTGGCCAGGTCAAACCTGGGCAGACCATCAAAGTCGAAGCGGATCTGGGCGAGCAACTCGGTGTCAGCCGTACGGTGATTCGCGAAGCGATCAAAACCCTCGTCGCCAAAGGCATGCTCGAAGTCGGGCCGAAAGTCGGCACGCGGGTATTGCCGGTGCGGCGCTGGAATCTGTTCGATCCGCAAGTGGTGGGTTGGCTGTCGCGCAATGGCTTGCCGGAAAATTTCGTCGATGACTTGCTGGATTTGCGCCGCACCATTGAGCCGATGGCGGTGCGCTGGGCCTGTGAACGGGCGACCCCGGAGCAGATCGAAGCGGTGCAACTGGCCTTCAATGCGCTGGAGCGTGCGGTCGACAGTGGCATCGATTACAACCGCGCCGACCAGGCTTTCCACGAATGCATCCTGGCCGCCAGCCATAATCAGTTCATCGAACAAATGGTCCCGGCCCTCGGCGCGTTGCTGGCGGTGTCGTTCGAAGTCTCCGCCGCCGACCCCGATGAGCTGCGCCGCACCTTGCCGATCCATAAAGACATGGCCGACGCCATCGCCGCACGGGATTCGACCCGTGGCGTGTGGGCGTGCATGACCTTGATCGACAATGCCGATCTGGCGATAAAACGCTTTTACCCGAAAGTCATGGCCGACCGAAAAGCCAGCTAAGATCGAAAATCCCCTGTGGGAGCGAGCCTGCTCGCGAATGCGTCAGGTCAGATACATCATCAATGACTGACACGCCGCTTCGCGTGCAGGCTCGCTCCCACATTGAAATAACAAGAACATGAAGGATTCCAGATGACCTGCACCGCCCTGACCCAACACCGCGCGCTACTCGGCGAAGGCCCGTTCTGGGATGCGCCGACCCAGGCGTTGTACTGGGTCGACATCGCTGGCAAACAAGCATTGCGCCTGATTGGCCAGAACGTGCAGATCTGGCAAATGCCCGAGCACATCTCTGCCTTCATTCCCTGCGCCAGCGGCGATGCGCTGGTCACGTTGAGCAGCGGCGTGTATCGACTGGATCTCGAATCTCCCGGGCTCGAGCCACGCTTGACCCTGTTCTGCGTTGCCGACCCGCAACCGGGCAATCGGCCCAACGAAGCCCGCTGTGATGCGCTGGGCCGCTTGTGGCTCGGCACCATGCAGAACAACATCGGCGAGCACGGCGAGGATCTACCGATCGTGCGGCGTTCCGGTGGCCTGTTCCGCGTCGATCCCGATCAGCGCGTCACGCCACTGCTGCTCGGTCTGGGCATTCCCAACACCCTGCTGTGGAGCGACGACGGCACCACGCTGCTGTTCGGCGAAAGTCTCGACAGCACGCTCAATCGATATTTCATCCGCACCGACGGCAGTCTCGATGCGCCACAGGTTTTCTATTCATCCGATCAGCACGGCGGCCCCGACGGCTCGGCCATGGATGCCGAAGGCTGTGTGTGGAATGCGCGCTGGGACGGCAGTTGCCTGTTGCGCCTGACGCCGGACGGGCAAGTGGATCGCAGAATCGATCTGCCGGTCAGTCGCCCGACCAGTTGCGTATTCGGTGGTGAAGACCTGAAAACCTTGTACATCACCAGTTCAAAAAGTCCGCTCAACCATCCGCTCGATGGTGCGGTGCTGAGCATGCGCGTTGATGTTGCAGGACAACTCTGTACGCGTTTTGCCGGTTAAATCCCAAAATATGGGATGCAAAATTATATATTGAGATTATTTGCGGGTCGGGTTTATAGTCGGCTCCAGCAGTAACACGCACTCACACTTAAAAAGAACAAAACAGGTGAAGTGATGCAGCGAATTCTTGTCGCCCGCTTAGGCGGGATCCGCCTTTCGTCACGGCTCAATGCCGTTGGCGACGCTTGCCTGTTTCTTTTCCCAAGCCGTGAAAACCGGACATCGACCGATGCCCGGTTTTTTTGCGTCTGCGCGCGGGAGGCCTGAATCATGGTTGAAGCGCTCACATTGCCTGCCGTGCCGCCACCGCCAAAAGGCGAACGCCTGAAAAACAAGGTTGTGCTGCTGACTGGCGCCGCCCAGGGCATTGGCGAAGCGATTGTTGCCGCCTTCGCCTCACAGCAGGCCAGACTGCTGATCAGCGATATCCAAGCCGACAAGGTCGAGCAGGTCGCCGCCCATTGGCGTGCACAAGGCCATGACGTGCAGGCACTGAAGGTCGATGTGTCGAATCAGCAGGATCTGCATGCCCTTGCCAGACGCGCCGTGGAATTGCATGGCCGCATCGACGTGCTGGTCAACTGCGCCGGGGTCAATGTGTTCCGCGATCCGCTGCAGATGACCGAGGAAGACTGGCACCGTTGCTTCGCCATTGATCTGGATGGCGCCTGGTATGGCTGCAAAGCCGTGCTGCCGCAAATGATCGAGCAGGGCGTCGGCAGCATCATCAACATCGCCTCGACCCATTCCAGCCACATCATTCCTGGCTGCTTTCCGTACCCGGTGGCCAAGCACGGCTTGCTCGGCCTGACCCGCGCCCTCGGCATCGAATATGCGGCCAAAGGCATTCGCGTCAACGCCATCGCCCCGGGCTACATCGAAACCCAGCTGAACGTCGATTACTGGAACGGCTTTGCCGATCCCCACGCCGAGCGGCAGCGCGCCTTCGACCTGCATCCGCCCAAGCGCATCGGCCAGCCGATCGAAGTGGCGATGACCGCAGTGTTTCTGGCCAGCGATGAAGCACCGTTTATCAACGCCTCGTGCATCACCATCGATGGTGGTCGCTCGGTGATGTACCACGACTGAATAGAACGGATTTCCAGCGCTGAACTACGCTTGAAATCCAATCATCATACGATATGACTATTTTCAAATAGCTTTGCAGCAGTACGTGTCACGCCACCACACCTGTGGCGAGGGAGCTCGCTCTCGCTCGGCTGCGCAGCAGTCGTAAATTCGGGCAATGCGGTGTGTCTGATTGACCGAGGTAACCGGTTTTAGGGCCGCTTCGCAGCCCAGCGGGAGCAAGCTCCCTCGCCACAAGCTGTTTAATTTGCTCAAAAAAAATAACAAGGAGTCATCTGATGAAACGTCGTTTCGGGATTCGTACCCTGTGCAGCACTGCCCTGGCGGTCACTGCGTTCAGCCTGAGCAGTGCGCTGCTCGCCGCCGACGCGGTGAAGATCGGTTTTCTGGTCAAGCAGGCCGAAGAACCGTGGTTCCAGACCGAATGGGCTTTTGCCGAAAAAGCCGCCAAGGACAAGGGCTTCGAACTGATCAAGATCGCTGTGCCCGATGGCGAAAAAACCCTTTCGGCCATCGACAGCCTGGCTGCCAACGGCGCCAAGGGCTTTGTGATTTGCCCGCCGGACGTGTCCCTCGGCCCGGCCATCATGGCCAAAGCCAAGATCAACGATCTGAAAGTGATTGCCGTCGACGACCGTTTCGTCGACGCCAACGGCAAATTCATGGAAGACGTGCCGTACCTGGGCATGGCCGCGTTCGAAGTCGGCCAGAAGCAGGGCGCCGCCATGGCTGCCGAAGCGAAAAAGCGTAACTGGGACTGGAAAGACACCTACGCGGTGGTCAATACCTACAACGAACTCGACACCGGCAAGAAACGCACCGATGGTTCGGTCGATGCGCTGAAGAAGGCCGGTATGCCAGAGGATCACATCCTCTTCGCCGCGCTGAAAACCCTCGACGTACCGGGCAGCATGGACGCCACCAACTCGGCGCTGGTGAAACTGCCGAGTGCGGCGAAAAACCTGATCATCGGCGGCATGAACGACAACACTGTGCTTGGCGGCGTACGCGCTACCGAAGCGGCCGGGTTTGCCGCGAGCAACGTGATCGGCATCGGCATCAACGGCACCGACGCCATTGGCGAGTTGAAGAAACCTAACAGCGGCTTCTTCGGTTCGATGCTGCCTAGTCCGCACATCGAAGGCTACAAAACCGCCGATATGATGTACGAGTGGATCACCGCCGGCAAAGAACCGCCGAAGTACACCGCCATGGATGACGTCACCCTGATCACCCGCGAAAACTTCAAGCAAGAGCTGGAAAAAATCGGCTTGTGGAACTGAGGCAGCGACGGCCCGGGCAGCCGGGCCGTTTTTCGGTGTGAAGAGGTGGCTTTATGCACGCGCAAGTACAGACACAAGAACAACATCATGGCGCCAGCGGCAGCCTGCGCTTCAACGGGATCGGCAAGACCTTTCCCGGGGTAAAAGCGCTCGATGGCATCAGCTTCGTCGCCCACCCCGGCCAGGTTCATGCCTTGATGGGCGAGAACGGTGCGGGCAAGTCGACGCTGCTGAAAATCCTCGGTGGCGCCTATATCCCGAGCAGCGGTGAACTGCAGATCGGCGAGCAGACGATGGCGTTCAAGTCCACCGCCGACAGCATTGGCAGCGGTGTCGCGGTGATTCACCAGGAACTGCATCTGGTTCCGGAAATGACCGTGGCCGAGAACCTGTTTCTCGGTCATCTGCCGGCCAGTTTCGGTTTGATCAATCGCAGCGAACTGCGCCAGAAGGCCTTGAATTGCCTGAAAGGCCTGGCGGACGAAATCGATCCGCAAACCAAAGTCGGGCGCTTGTCGCTGGGCCAGCGCCAATTGGTCGAAATCGCCAAAGCGTTGTCTCGTGGTGCCCACGTCATCGCTTTCGACGAACCGACCAGCAGCCTCTCGGCACGCGAGATCGATCGCTTGATGGCGATCATCGGGCGCCTGCGCGATGAGGGCAAAGTCGTGCTCTACGTGTCCCATCGCATGGAAGAAGTGTTCCGCATTTGCGACGCCGTGACGGTGTTCAAGGACGGCCGCTACGTGCGCACGTTTGAAGACATGAGCCAGCTGACCCACGATCAACTGGTGACCTGCATGGTCGGTCGCGACATTCAGGACATCTACGACTACCGCCATCGCCCCCGTGGCGCCGTGGCGTTGAAAGTCGATGGTCTGCTTGGCCCGGGCCTGCGCGAGCCGATCAGTTTCGAAGCGCACAAGGGCGAAATCCTTGGCTTATTCGGCCTGGTCGGGGCAGGGCGCACCGAGCTGTTTCGTCTGCTCAGTGGCCTGGAGCGCAACACCGCCGGACGCCTTGAATTGCGCGGCCATGAGCTGAAACTGCGCTCGCCCCGTGACGCGATTGCCGCCGGCATTCTGCTTTGCCCGGAAGACCGCAAGAAGGAAGGCATCATCCCGCTGGCCAGCGTCGCCGAGAACATCAACATCAGTGCCCGTGGTGCGCATTCCGGGCTTGGCTGCCTGATCCGTGGCCTGTGGGAAAAGGGCAACGCCGACAAGCAGATCAAAGCCCTGAAAGTGAAAACCCCGCACGCCGGCCAGCAGATCAAGTTCCTTTCCGGCGGCAATCAGCAGAAGGCCATTCTCGGCCGCTGGCTGTCGATGCCGATGAAGGTTTTGCTGCTCGACGAACCGACCCGTGGCATCGACATCGGCGCCAAGGCCGAGATCTACCAGATCATCCACAACCTCGCCGCCGACGGCATTTCGGTGATCGTGGTGTCCAGCGATCTGATGGAAGTGATGGGCATTTCCGACCGCATCCTGGTGCTGTGCGAAGGCGCCCTGCGCGGCGAAGTCAGCCGCGACCAGGCCAATGAATCCAACCTGCTGCAACTGGCTTTGCCACGCCACCGCGCTGACGGCGTGGCGAACTGAGAGGTGACTATGATGACTACCCAAAACGAAACCCTGCCGACCGAGCGCAAACCGCTGGACCTGCGGCGCTTCCTTGATGACTGGGTCATGCTGCTGGCGGCGATCGGCATCTTTGTCGCCTGCACGCTGCTGATCGACAACTTCCTCTCGCCGCTGAACATGCGCGGTCTGGGCCTGGCGATTTCCACCACCGGCATCGCCGCGTGCACCATGCTTTACTGCCTGGCGTCGGGACACTTCGACCTCTCGGTCGGTTCGGTGATTGCCTGTGCCGGCGTGGTCGCGGCGGTGGTGATGCGTGACACCAACAGCGTGTTTCTCGGGGTCAGTGCGGCGCTGGTGATGGGCCTGATCGTCGGGTTGATCAACGGCATCGTGATTGCCAAGTTGCGCGTCAATGCGTTGATCACGACGCTGGCGACCATGCAGATCGTTCGCGGTCTGGCTTATATCTTTGCCAACGGCAAAGCGGTCGGCGTCTCGCAGGAATCCTTCTTCGTCTTCGGTAACGGCCAGTTGTTCGGCGTGCCGGTGCCGATCCTGATCACCATTGTCTGCTTCCTGTTTTTCGGCTGGCTGCTGAACTACACCACCTACGGGCGCAACACCATGGCCATCGGTGGCAACCAGGAAGCGGCGCTGCTGGCGGGCGTCAACGTCGACCGCACCAAGATCATCATCTTCGCCGTGCACGGTGTGATCGGCGCGCTGGCGGGGGTGATCCTGGCCTCGCGGATGACTTCCGGGCAGCCAATGATTGGTCAGGGTTTTGAACTGACGGTGATCTCGGCTTGCGTGCTGGGCGGGGTTTCGCTGAGCGGCGGCATCGGCATGATCCGCCATGTGATTGCCGGGGTGTTGATTCTGGCGATCATCGAGAACGCGATGAACCTGAAGAACATCGATACGTTTTATCAGTATGTGATTCGGGGTTCGATCCTGTTGCTGGCCGTGGTCATTGACCGCCTGAAACAACGCTAACGTCAAGAACTACCCTCACCCCAGCCCTCTCCCGGAGGGAGAGGGGGCCGACCGAGGTGTCTTGCGTAATCCGTCGACCTGAAAGCTCTCGTCGATTATGGATTCGGCGAAGCACTTTCAGGTCGGCATACCTCTTGAGCATCCCCCATTCAGTCCCCTCTCCCTCCGGGAGAGGGCTAGGGTGAGGGTGCTTTTGACTTTCAACCTTCTGTCTCTTCCCCGAGATTTTCCTTGCTCGCCCGCACCCGTTTCGGTTATCAATTTGTACATGATTAGACAGGTACGATTCGACAAGAAACAAAGGGTGGTCGACGAGCTCGTCCGACGCATCGAGAGCGGCCTCATGGAGGACGGCTTTCTGTTGCCCGGCGAACATCAGTTGGCTCAAGAATTCCAGGTCAGCCGTGGCACCTTGCGTGAGGCGCTGGCCGAGCTGAAGCGGCGCAAGTACATCGCCACGCAAAGTGGGGTCGGTTCGATCGTCACCTTCGACGGTGTCGCGCTGGATCAGCGCAGCGGCTGGGCGCAGGCGCTGGCCGACAGCGGGGCGCTGATCAATACCGAAGTGTTGCGCCTCGAAGCCGTAACCCGACCTGATCTGCTGGTGCGTTTCGGCACCGATCAATTCATCACCCTCGACCGTCGCCGGCGCGCCACCGACGGTACGCTGGTGTCTCTGGAACGTGCATTGATGCCGGCCAACGGCGGCCTGGAAAGCCTGCCCCGCGTCGGTCTGATCGACAATTCCCTGACCATCACCCTGGCCGCCTACGGCTACATCGGCGAACGCGGCGATCAGTGGATCGGCGCCGAGCCGCTGAGTGCCGAAGACGCCGAGTTGCTCGGTCGCCCGGCCGGCACGGTATTCCTCAAGGCGCTGCGCACCACCTACGACCGACAGAATCGTTTCATGGAGCAGGTCGAAAGTCTGCTCGATCCAGTGCACTTTCGTCTGCACCTGCAATTTGGAGAATCGAAATGACCGCGCTCAACCGTGCGCTTGGCGCTTTCTACGGTCTGGCCCTGGGTGATGCGCTGGGCATGCCGACGCAGTCGCTCGATCGCGAAACCATCAAGGCGCGCTTCGGCCAGATCACTGATCTGCAGGATGCCGGTCCCTTGCAACCGATCGCTGCGAACATGCCCAAGGGCTCAATCACCGATGACACCGAACAGGCGATTCTGGTCGGCGAGTTGCTGGTCGAAGGTCAGGGCCGCATCGAACCCGCCGTGCTTGCCCAGCGCTTGATCGAATGGGAAGCACAGATGCAGGCCAAAGGCTCGCAGGACTTGCTCGGCCCGTCGACCAAACGCGCCATCGAAATGATCCTCGCCGGGCATTCCCCGGAAGAAGCCGGGCGCTACGGCACTACCAATGGCGCGGCGATGCGCATCACCCCGGTGGGAATAGCTGCGAACGTGGCCGACCCGCAGCGCTTCATTGCGGCGGTGGTGCAAGCCTGTCAGGTGACCCACAACACCACGTTGGGGATTTCCAGCGCGGCGGCGGTGGCGGCGGTGGTCTCGGCCGGGATCAATGGCGTCGATCTGGGCGAGGCGCTGAACCTCGGCCAGCAGATTGCCCAGCAAGCCGAAGTCCACGGGCACTGGGTCGCCGGTGGGCGCATCGCCTCACGGATCAGTTGGGCGCGCAGCATCAGTGTCGACAGTGACAAAACACTGCTCGCCGATCTGCTCTATGACGTGATCGGTACATCGGTGGCGTCGCAAGAATCTGTGGTGGTTTCATTCGCGCTGGCGCAACAAGTGGCCATTGGCGAGATGAGCGCTTTTGACGCGGTGTGCATGGCCGCCAGCCTGGGTGGCGACACCGATACCATCGCGGCGATTCTCGGTGCCATGCTCGGGGCTTGCCTGGGGCTTGAGTGCTGGCCGGTACAGATGATCGAGACGGTGAAAGCGGTTAATCAACTCGAGCTCGAGCCATTGGTGCAGGGGCTTTTGGCCTTGCGTTGACTGGCTGGCCTCTTCGCGAGCAGGCTCGCTCCCACAATTGGAATGCATTTCCTTGTGGGAGCGAGCCTGCTCGCGAAAGGGGCGGCGCATTTCTAAAGAATTCACACAGCAATGGATCGCACAGACAGGCCTCGGAAGGCCGGTTGTCTTGTCGTTTTGCATCATTGCCACAACCACAAAAAAGGCAAACAGGAGCATCTTCATGAGTTCATCAACCGCCGGGCAAAGCGTCGGGCAACTGGAAACCCGCGGCATCGAGCCGGTGCCGGAAGCCGAGTGCAACGGTCATCCGCTGCAGCTGTTCTGGGTCTGGTTTGCCGCCAATATTTCCATTCTCGGCCTGCCGCTGGGCGCCACGCTGGTGGCGTTTCGCGGGCTGGCGATCTGGCAGGCGATCATCGTCGCGATCCTCGGTGCCGCCGGTTCATTTGCGGTGGTCGGCATCATTTCGATTGCCGGACGTCGTGGCCGCGCGCCGAGCCTGACGCTGTCGCGGGCGATCTTCGGCGTACGCGGCAACATCGGCCCGACGCTGGTTTCGCTGATGTCGCGTCTGGGTTGGGAAACCGTCAATACCACCACCGCGGCGTTCGTGCTGCTGTCGCTGTGTTCGATCCTGTTCGGCTCGCCGGTCGAGGCGAAGAGTGCGCCGGTACTGACGCTGATCTTTATCGCCATCTTCGTCCTGCTGACGTTGGCGGTGTCCGGGCTCGGCCACGCGACACTGCTGGTGATCCAGAAGTGGGCGACCTACGTGTTCGGTGCGCTGAACATTCTCGTCGGCGGCTTCCTCTGCGCGACCATCGACTGGAGTGCGGTGTTCAACGCCACGCCGGCGCCGCTGAGCGCGATGATCATCGGTATCGGCACCATGGCTGCCGGCACCGGCATCGGCTGGGCCAACGCCGGCGCCGACATGTCGCGCTATCAGCACCGCAGCGTCAAGGCTGTGCGTCTGGTGGCGTCGGCGGCATTCGGCGCGGGCATTCCGCTGGTGCTGCTGATCACCCTCGGCGGCTTGCTCTCGGTGGGCAACAATGACCTGGCTTCGGCGACTGACCCGATCGTGGCGATCCGCGACATGCTGCCCACCTGGATGGCCGTGCCGTACCTGATCACTGCGTTCGGCGGCCTGCTGCTGTCGAACAACCTGTCGGTGTACTCGGCCGGCCTGACCACGCTGACGCTGGGCCTCAAGGTCAAACGCGTCTACGCGGTGGTGGTCGACATCGTCGCGATCTTCGCCGGCTCGATCTACTTCATGCTGATCGCCGACAGTTTCTACGGCCCGTTCATCACCTTCATTTCCCTGCTGGCGGTGCCGATCACTGCGTGGGTGGGGATCTTCGTGGTCGACCTGATTCACCGTCACTACTACAGCCCCAAAGACCTGCTCGACGTCAGCCCGAGCAGCGCCTACTGGTATCGCGGCGGCATCGAGTGGCGCGCGTTCGGCGCCTGGGCGATCGCCATCGTGCTCGGCTTCAGCTTCACCACCATCGGCACCACGGCGGAAAACGTCTGGTTCAAGGGCTTTCTGTCCGACTCCTGGCTGGGCCACAACGGCCTCGGCTGGATCGTGACCTTCGTCGTCGCCGGTGGCCTTTACCTGATACTCGGCGGCGCGAAAGATCGCCGCGCCGCGCAACCCGAGAATGCTCATGCCTAAGATGTTGCACACCGGCCAGGTCATCATCGACCTGGTCATGGCCGTGGATAAATTGCCGCAGATTGGCGGCGACGTACTGGCGCAGTCGGCGGGATTCGAAGCCGGTGGCGGTTTCAACGTGATGGCGGCGGCGGTGCGTAACGGCTTGCCGGTGGTCTATCTCGGTCGCCATGGTAGCGGGCGCTTCGGCGATCTGGCGCGTCAAGCGATGCAGGCGGAAGGTATCTGCATTGGCATCGGCGAACCGGCCGAGCGCGACACCGGGTTGTGTGTGGCGCTGACCGATGCCTCGGCCGAACGCAGTTTCATTTCCTACATCGGCGCCGAAGGCGAGGTGACCGCGGAGGATTTGAACAGCGTGCCGGCCGAGGCCGGCGATTACGTTTATCTGAGTGGTTACAGCCTGCTGCACGAGGGCAAGGCGCAGGCGTTGCTCGACTGGACACTGGCGCTGCCGGGATCGGTCAATGTGGTGTTCGACCCGGGACCGCTGGTGGAATCCCCGGATGAGCCGATGATGCAAGCGTTGCTGCCGCGCATCGATGTGTGGACCAGCAACAGTGTCGAGGCGCTGCGCTTTACCGGCGCTGATGAGATTGGCGTGGCAATGGATCGTCTGGCGAAATTTTTGCCTGGAGATGTGCTGATGGTGGTGCGCGACGGGCCGCAGGGTTGCTGGATTCAACAGCGTGGCGAGCGTCGTCAAGTGCCGGGATTTGCTGTGAAAGCGCTGGACAGTAATGGCGCCGGCGATGCCCATGCCGGGGTGTTTGTTGCCGGATTGGCGCAGGGGCTGGGTGCGCCGGAAGCGGCGCGGCGGGCCAATGCTGCGGCAGCGCTGGCGGTGACGCGCTGGGGGCCGGCGACATCGCCGGGGGCGGCTGAGGTTGATGAGTTTATCCGCGAGTCCTGCGGCGACTGATAAATGGCCATCGCGAGCAGGCTCGCTCCCACATTGGATATGTGTGGTACACAAATTTCCGGTAGGAGCTGCCGCAGGCTGCGATCTTTTGATCGTGAAAAGCGAAAGATCGCAGCCTGCGGCAGCTCCTACGGTGGGGGCGTTCTAGCCCGCTTTGCGCAACGCCTCGATCAACTCCTGCTTGCGCATCGACGAGCGCCCCGGAATATTCTTCGCCCGGGCTTCCTTCATCAGGCTGTCGATGGTCTGGGTGTCCTTCGAAGTCTCGCTGTTACGCGAATGCCCTTTGCGACTGGCCACCGCGCGGCGCGATGACTCTTTGCGTTCTTGCGACTTGGCGCTCGCAGGCTTTTTGCGCCCTGAGCCGCCGGACTTCTCACCGCCGCCGGATTGTTTATTCACCGTCGCCCAGGCGCGCGCCTCGGCTTCATCTTTCGACACGCTCTTTTTCTCGTAGCTGTCTTCGATGTGCTCGGCTTTGCGCTTCTGTTCTGTGGTGTATTTGTCTTTGCTTCCACGAGGCATGGGATTTCTCCTTGCGTCAGGATGTGGTGCGTTGCGCCGAGGGCTGCGAATCTCTCGAGACGAATCACGCGTCCGAAGTCGAAAGTCCGCAGCCCCAACCAGCGTCAGCTATCGAGTTTCTTCGCCGCTTCAACCCCGGCTGAACTGAGCTTGATCGGCAGGTTCAGCGAGTGTTCGCCCGCTTCACTGCATGTCACATGACCGTGGTGAATCAGCCCGCGATCCTGCAGGGCGGCGAGGGCGCTGGCCACGACTTTCTCGCCCCGGTAATTGTCCAGCACCTCCTTGCCCAGACCATTGGGATGCGCGTGGAGCAGACGGGTGAGGACTTCTTTTTCCAGGTCTTTGTCGACGTTCATGGTTACCTCTTCATGGGAGTGAATAGGGCGCTCGCGTCGGCGAACTACTGACCGGCACCTTCGGAACCGGAGCCACCGGTGGTGGTTTTCGAGCCGACACCCGGACCGGCATTGTCAGGCGTGGCGGCCGGGGAGTCTGGCGTGTTCATGCCGCCCTGACGTCCAGGATCGCTGCCCTGAGTGCGCGGGTCGGTACCGGTGGCTGGTGGCTGGTTGATCAGCGGCACACCGGAGCCATCGGTGTTCACACCGGGGGCACTGTTGATGGCGGGCGCACGTGGCGGGGTCGGATCGGTAGGGCCAGTGCCTGCTGCCGTGGACGAGGCGGCGAACACCGCAGGGCAGAGCAGGGCGCTGAAGACAAGAGCGGTCAACCTTGACGAGATCATAGGGCTTCTCCAGTGATTGGAATCCATACACTTGGTTGGTCAGCCCTGGTGTCGGATTGGTGCCTGATGATCGACGAACGGTCTTCACCGAGGTACATCTTTGCTGTTCAGGCGATGCCGATCTCTTCCTTGAACTGCTCCATGAAAGCCTTCAGGCGGTGATGACGAATCTGTGCCAGACGCTGGCCGGTCGCGGTCTGAAAGCCGTCGGCCAGATGCAGCAGTTTGGTCTGGAAATGATCGAGGCAAAAACGTCTGTCGTCGTATTCGCGTTCATGCGCTTCGGGATCTTGAGGATCGTACAGTGCCGAGCCCATGCGCCCGGCTACGTAGAAGGTTCGAGCAACGCCGAGCATGCCCAGCGAGTCGAGGCGATCGGCGTCCTGGACGATTTTCGCTTCGAGTGTCAGTGGGGTGATGTTGGCGGAAAAACTGTGGGCTTCGATGGCGTGGGCGACGTTGCTGATTTTCTCGCGGGGCCAGTTTTTTTCCTGCAGCACCGATGAAGCCTTGTCCGCGGCAAGACGTGAAGCCTGCGAGCGCAGCGCTGAGTTTTTCTCGACCGCTACGCAATCGTGCAGCAGCACAGCCGCAAGCAGCACCTCGAGATCGCCGCCTTCGGTTTCATGCAAGGTGCGTGCGTTGTGCCAGACCCGTTGCAGGTGAGCGAGGTCGTGGGCGCCGTCGTCCGAGGGTTCCAGTGCGTGCCGAATCAGCGCTGATGCCAGTGTTTCCATCGGCGCAAAACAGTTAACGGTCATAAGCATCCTTTCAGAATGTGCGGTCTCAGCTGTGGGAGCGAGCCTGCTCGCGAAGACATTATGTCAGTTGACTCGAGGCTGACTGGAAAGACGTTTTCGCGAGCAGGCTCGCTCCCACAGGGGCAGCAGTGTTCATCAAATTGGGCAGGTCAGGATGTCTTGCCATGTGACGAGCGCCGCTGCGCGCCTTAGTATGGCGCTTTAATTTGCACACAAGGCCCGTCCATGACGATTGAAATCCGCCCGGCGACCCCCAGCGATGCGCCGCAAATCCTCGCCTTCATCACCGAACTGGCAGATTTCGAGAAGGCCCGTCACGAAGTCATCGCCAGCGTCGCCGACATCGAACGCAGCCTGTTCGGCGATGGCGCCACCGCCCACGGCCTGATCTGCCTGCGCGACGGTTTGCCGATCGGCTTCGCAGTGTTCTTCTTCAGTTACTCGACCTGGCTGGGCAGCAATTGCCTGTACCTCGAAGACCTCTACATCACCCCGGAACAACGCGGCGGCGGCGCCGGTAAAACCCTGCTGCGCCACCTGGCGAAAATCGCCTGCGCCAACGACTGCGGCCGCTTCGAATGGAGTGTGCTGGAGTGGAACACCCCGGCCATCGAATTCTACAAATCCCTCGGCGCGCAACCGCAGGAGGAGTGGGTGCGGTATCGCATGGATGGCAAGGTGTTGCGCGAGTTCGCCGAAGGAAACTGAATTTCTTAAGTAAATCGCAGCCTTTGGCAGATTCTGCTCACCCTGCAGGAACTGCTGCGATCTTTTTTTGCTTTCATCCCAAAATATGGGATTGATATTTATATATTGAGATTTTAGCTCGCCCGGGTTTATAGTCCGTCGCACTCACTGCCAAAAACAAAACAGGTGAAGCGATGCAGGCGCAATTGATCGCGCTCGATTGGGGGACAACCTCATTACGTGCTTACAAACTCGCGGCGGACGGTGTGGTGCTGGAGCAGCGGGCGCTGTCGTCAGGGATCATGCAGTTGCCCAAGACTCCGCGAATCATCCACGGTCGTGAATGCGCCGATGGTTTTGAACTGGCCTTCGACGAAGCCTGCGGTGACTGGCTCGACGCGCAGCCGGATCTGCCGGTGATCGCTTGCGGTATGGTCGGCAGTGCCCAGGGCTGGCGCGAAGCGGCTTACTGCGAGACGCCGGCCGACGTCGCCCATCTCGGAAATTCCCTACAGACCGTTATCAGTCTTCGCGGCACGCCAGTGCATATCGTCCCGGGCGTGATCCAGCGTTCGCGTCTGCCGAATGTGATGCGCGGCGAAGAAACCCAAGTCCTCGGCGTGCTGCAAAGTCTGCCGGCCGAGGCGGGTAACGATCTGTTGATCGGCCTGCCCGGCAGTCACTCGAAATGGGTGGAAGTGGTCGATGGCCGCATCACGCATTTCGACACCTTCATGACTGGCGAAGTCTTCGCCGTACTCAGCGAACACAGCATTCTTGGCCGTACCCAACAGCCGAGCCCGATCTTCGACGCACAGGCATTTGACCGTGGCGTGCAGATCGCGCTGTCGGCGGATGCCGAGCTCGGTGTGCTCTCGACCCTGTTCAGCGCCCGCACCCTCGGCCTCACTGGTGAACTGATCCCGACTGCTCAGGCGGATTATCTGTCCGGTCTGATGATCGGCCACGAGTTGGCCGCGCTTGCCAATGTGCAGCGGCGCCGGCGCAATCAAGCGAATCTTCCATCGATCGTACTCATCGGCAATGCGCAACTGTGCACGCGTTATCGCCGTGCCCTCGACGCCTGCGGCTTTGCTCGGGTGACGCTGGCCGACCAGGCGACCGAGCGTGGCCTGTGGCAACTGGCGCGTGCCGCCGGGCTGATCGATTCCTCATCCCGTTAACCCTGACTGGAGGCCTGACATGCTCAAGCAAGCACTGGCACAAAACGGTCTGATCGCGATTCTGCGTGGCCTGCAACCGCAGGAAGCGGCGGCTGTCGGAGAAGTCCTTTATTCCGCCGGATTTCGCGTCATCGAAGTACCGCTCAATTCCCCATCGCCGTACGACAGTATCCGCATTCTGCGTGAGGCGCTGCCCGCCGACTGCCTGATCGGTGCCGGCACGGTGCTCACCCCCGAGCAGGTCGAGCAGGTCAAAGCTGCTGGCGGACAAGTGATCGTTATGCCCCACAGCGATGCCAAGGTGTTGCGCGCGGCGAAAGCGGCGGGGCTGTACCTGTCGCCGGGCGTGGCGACGCCGACCGAAGCCTTCGCCGCGCTGGCCGAGGGTGCGGACATTCTCAAGCTGTTCCCGGCCGAGCAGATGGGGCCGGCAGTCGTCAAAGCCTGGCTTGCGGTGTTGCCGGCCGGCACGGTGCTGGCGCCGGTCGGCGGCATTACCCCGGATAACATGCAGGCCTTTATCGACGCCGGCGTGAAAGGCTTCGGCCTCGGTTCCGGCCTGTTCAAACCGGGCATGACGCCCGAGCAGGTGGCGGTCAATGCCAAGGCCTACGTGGCTGCCTGGAAAGCCCTGCGTTAAAGACTTTTTGGCGCTGTGTGCGCTGCATCTAATAAAAGCTGCATTTACAAAAGAGAGCAGAGATGAAAATCACCAAACTCACGACCTTCATCGTTCCGCCGCGCTGGTGCTTCCTCAAGGTCGAAACCGACGAGGGCGTGACCGGTTGGGGCGAGCCTGTGGTCGAAGGGCGCGCGCACACGGTCGCCGCTGCGGTGGAAGAATTGTCCGACTACCTGATCGGTAAAGACCCACGCAACATCGAAGACATCTGGACCGTGCTCTATCGCGGCGGCTTCTACCGCGGCGGCGCGATCCACATGAGTGCGCTGGCCGGTATCGACCAGGCCCTGTGGGACATCAAGGGCAAGGCCCTCGGCGTCTCGGTCAGCGACCTGCTCGGTGGCCAGGTGCGCGACAAGATCCGTGTCTACTCGTGGATCGGCGGCGACCGCCCGGCTGACACCGCGCGCGCGGCGAAAGAGGCGGTGAGCCGTGGTTTCACTGCGGTGAAAATGAACGGCACCGAAGAGCTGCAGTTCCTCGACACGTTCGAAAAAGTCGATCTCGCCTTGGCCAACGTTGCCGCCGTGCGTGATGCGGTCGGGCCGAACGTCGGCATCGGCGTCGACTTCCATGGCCGCGTGCACAAGCCGATGGCCAAGGTGCTGATGAAGGAACTCGACCCGTACAAACTGATGTTCATCGAAGAACCGGTACTCAGCGAAAACTACGAAGCGCTGAAAGAACTGGCGCCGCTGACCAGCACACCGATTGCCCTCGGCGAGCGGCTGTTCTCGCGCTGGGATTTTAAACGGGTGTTGAGCGAAGGCTACGTCGACATCATCCAGCCGGACGCGTCCCACGCCGGCGGCATCACCGAAACCCGCAAGATCGCCAACATGGCCGAAGCCTACGACGTCGCGCTGGCCCTGCATTGTCCGCTGGGGCCGATCGCGCTGGCGGCGTGTTTGCAACTCGACGCGGCTTGTTACAACGCGTTTATCCAAGAGCAGAGCCTGGGCATCCATTACAACGAGAGCAATGACTTGCTCGACTATGTGAAGGACCCGCGGGTGTTCGACTACGATCAGGGCTTCGTGAAAATTCCGAACGGCCCGGGGCTGGGCATCGAGATCAACGAGGAATACGTGATCGAACGCGCCGCCGTCGGCCACCGCTGGCGCAACCCGATCTGGCGCCATGCCGATGGCAGCTTTGCCGAGTGGTAAGTCGTCTGCGAAACACCACAATCCCAATGTAGGAGTGAGCCTGCTCGCGATTCGGTTTTACATCCGGAATGTTTGTGACTGACAAAACGCTATCGCGAGCAGGCTCACTCCTACAGGGATTTGTGCAAGGCCTCAGGCCGACCTCAATAAACATAAAAAGAGGCTCTCCTCATGCAAACGCACACCCTCTCTGGGCAGGCGTCTTTAGTCACGCCCAGCCGCAAGCGGTTTTTCATCATGGTGTTGCTGTTCATCACCGTGGTCATCAACTACCTCGACCGCAGTAACCTGTCGATTGCCGCACCGGCGCTGACCAGTGAGCTGGGCATCGATCCGGTACACGTCGGGCTGATCTTCTCCGCTTTCGGCTGGACTTATGCCGCGATGCAGATCCCCGGCGGCTGGCTGGTCGATCGCGTGCCGCCTCGGATCCTTTATAGCGTCGCGCTGCTGCTGTGGTCGGTGGCCACGGTGATGCTCGGTTTCGTCAGCAGCTTCATCGCACTGTTCGTGCTGCGCATGGCCGTCGGTGCACTGGAAGCGCCGGCCTATCCGATCAACAGCCGCGTGGTCACCACCTGGTTTCCCGAGCGCGAACGCGCCACGGCGATCGGTTTCTACACCTCCGGGCAGTTCGTCGGCCTGGCCTTCCTGACGCCAGTGCTGGCGTGGCTGCAACATGAATTCGGCTGGCACATGGTGTTCGTCGCCACCGGCGCCGTGGGTATTCTGTGGGCGCTGATCTGGTACGCGGTGTATCGCGAGCCGCGCGATTTCAAAGGCGCCAACGAGGCGGAAATCGATCTGATCCGCGAGGGTGGCGGGCTGGTCGATATCCAGGCTGACGCGGCCAAGGTCAAAGCCAGATTCAGCTGGACCGATCTGGGCATCGTCCTCAGCAAACGCAAGTTGTGGGGCATCTACCTCGGCCAGTTCTGCCTGAACTCGACCCTGTGGTTCTTCCTCACCTGGTTCCCGACCTACCTGGTGAAATATCGCGGCATGGACTTCATCAAGTCCGGCCTGCTCGCGTCGCTGCCGTTTCTCGCCGCGTTCGTGGGAGTGTTGTGTTCGGGATTCTTTTCCGACTTCCTCATTCGCCGTGGCTACACCGTGGGCTTCGCGCGCAAGTTGCCGATCATTGGCGGGCTGCTGATTTCGACCTCGATCATCGGCGCCAACTTCGTCGAGTCGACACCGCTGGTGATCGCCTTCCTCGCCCTGGCATTTTTCGGCAATGGTCTGGCGTCGATCACCTGGTCGCTGGTGTCGACGCTGGCGCCGGCGCGGTTGCTCGGCTTGACCGGCGGCGTGTTCAACTTCATCGGCAACCTCTCGGCGATCGCGACGCCAATCGTGATCGGCTTCCTCGCCAGCGGCGATTCGTTCGCGCCGGCGATCACCTACATCGCCGTGCTCGCGCTGGTCGGTGCCTTGTCCTACGTGCTGCTGGTGGGCAAGGTCGAGCGTATCGAGTTGTAGTGCTCTGCGTCGGGCGACCATAATGCCGCCCGTTCCTTCGCTCAACGGTAAAAGGCTGGATATGCAGGAAGACGCCCCGGAAAAAACCAAGGACGCCGCGCCCACCGGCACCCAGACGCTGTTGCGCGGCCTCGGTGTAGTCCAAGCGGTGGCCAGCGGCGCACGTGATCTCAAGGAGATCGCCCGGCTGATCGGCACCACGCGCAGCACCACCCATCGGCTGGCCAGTTGCCTGGTCGACGAGCGTTATCTGCGCGTGGTGCCGCAAATCGGTTATCTGCTTGGGCCGAAACTGATCGAACTGGGCTTTCAGGCCCGCGAAGAGTTGCCGCTGGTGACCCTGGCCGGGCCGTATCTGGACGAGTTGTCGGCGCTGACCGGCGATACCGTGCATCTGGGCATTCGCGAAGGCGACGAGGTGTTGTATCTGCTGAAGAATCCTGGGCGCAACGGCCCGGAAATGCGCTCTCGGGTCGGCCATCGCATGCCGCTGGTGCGCACCGGGATCGGCAAGGCATTGATGCTCGATGACTCGCCGCAGGACTGGCGGCGGCTGTACGACATCAGCCTGCCGGCGGGTGGCAAAAGTCAGTTCTGGCCGCAGCATCCCCAGCAGTCGTGGGAACAGCTGGAGCAGCGCATGGGCGAGTACGTCACTGGTGGCTACGCCTTCGATCTGGAAGACAACGAACCGTCGATCCGCTGCGTGGCGGCGCCGATTCGCGATGCGAGCAAGGGCATTGTCGCGGCGATCAGCATCGCCAGCACCGTGCCGTACATGCCGCTGGAAAAAATGGCCGAGTTGATCCCCCTGCTCAAAGGGGTCACAACCCGACTGTCGGCGGAGCTGGGCTTGAAGGTGTAAGCCGTGAAGGTTTAAGCCTTCAGCGTCGCCATGTCGATGACGAAACGGTACTTCACGTCACCGGCAATCATCCGCGCGTAGGCTTCGTTGATATTGCGGATGTCGAGCATTTCGATGTCGCAGGTGATGTTGTGCTCGGCGCAGAAATCCAGCACCTCCTGGGTTTCGGCGATACCGCCGATCAGCGAGCCGGCCAGTACGCGACGGCTCATCACCAGTTTGCCGGCGTGGACCGGCGGGTTCACCGGCTCGATCAGACCGACCAGAATGTGCACGCCATCGAAGCGCAAGGTGTCGAGGTACGGGTTGAGGTCGTGCTGGACCGGAATGGTGTCGAGCAGAAAGTCGAAATAACCGGCCGCGGCCTTCATCTGTTCGGCGTCGGTGGAGACAATGACGTGATTGGCACCCTGACGGCGACCTTCTTCAGCCTTGCTCGCCGAGCGGGTAAACAGCGTGACTTCCGCGCCCATGGCCTTGGCGAACTTGATGCCCATGTGACCGAGGCCACCCATGCCGAGAATCCCGACCTTGTCACCGGCCTTGACGCCGTAGTGCTTGAGCGGCGAGTAGGTGGTGATGCCGGCGCAGAGAATCGGTGCGGCGCTGGCCAGCGCCAGGCGTTCCGGGATGCGCACGACAAAGTGTTCGCTGACCACGATGCTGTCCGAATAACCGCCCATGGTGTTGCTGCCATCGACCCGGTCCGGGGTGGCGTAGGTCATGGTCGGGCCTTCGAGGCAATATTGCTCGAGGTTCGCCTGGCACGCTTCGCAACTGCGGCAGGAGTCGACCATGCAGCCGACGCCAACCAGATCGCCTACCTTGTGACGGGTAACGTTCGCACCGACAGCGGTGACTTTTCCGACGATCTCATGGCCGGGCATCAGCGGATAAACGGCGATGCCCCATTCGTTGCGCGCCTGATGGATGTCGGAGTGGCAGACGCCGCAGTAGAGAATTTCGATCGCCACATCGTCGGCGCGCGGGCTGCGGCGTTCGAATTTCATCGGGGCGAGGGGAGTGGTGGCCGATTGGGCGGCATAGCCGATGGCGGTGTACATGAGTGACCTCGCAAAAACAGTGACAAGTGAGGCGGTGAATTCTGGGCGCCAGGCGCGGGTGCGGCCATGACGATTTCTCCGGGTCTCATGCCTAATCCTCCGGGATGCGGGTTGCGGCGGTCGTATTGGCCAGCAGATCTGCGATCATGTTTTCATCCCCTTTTCCCTGAATTATTACGAAGACCCTATTCGATGCAGTTGACCCGTCATCTTGATGCCAATGCCCGCCTGGTTTCGCTGATCGAACCGCTGGCGCTGCGCGATGGCTACAGCCAGACCGGCCTGCCCGGTGTGCAGATTTTGCGCGCCAGTTGCGACGTCGCCCGCGGCCCGCACATTTACGAGCCGAGCCTGATGATCATCGCCCAGGGCAGCAAACTGGCGTTTCTCGGCCCACGCACCATGGAATACGGGGCCGGGCATTACCTGATCCAGGCGCTGCCGGTGCCGTTCGAATGCGAAACCTTTGCCTTGCCCGATGCGCCGTTGCTTGGGGTCTCGGTGGCGATCGATCGCGTACTGCTCGGCGAACTGGTGCTGGCCATGGGGCTGGCGCCGGGGCGGCATATTCCGGCGCAGACACCGGAGTCGATGACCTCGGTGGTGCTCGATGATGGCATGCGCGGTTGCGTCGAACGCCTGCTCAGCTGTCTGCACGATCCGCTGGAATGCCAGATTCTCGGCCCGGCGCGGGTCCGCGAATTATTGTTCGTCGCGCTGCGCGGGCCGCAAGCGGATGTGTTGCGCGCGCTGGTCGAGCAACAAGGGCAATTCGCCCGGGTGGCGGCTTCGATCAGCCATCTGCATGCGCATTACACCGAGCCGCTGAATGTCGAGACACTCGCCGGTTGCGCGAACATGAGCGTGTCGACCTTCCACGAGCATTTCAAACGCAGCACGTTGTTGTCGCCGGTGCAGTATCTCAAGCGCTTGCGCTTGTTGAAGGCGCAGACGCTGCTGGTGGCGGAAGGGCTGGGGGTGGCACAGGTGGCGCATCGGGTGGGGTATCAGAGCACGTCGCAGTTCAGCCGCGAGTACAAGCGCTACTTCGAACGTAGCCCGGGAGATGAACGCGCTGCCTGAGCCGACGATAATCCCCTGTAGGAGTGAGCCTGCTCGCGAAGGCGGTGTATCAGTCGACATCATCTTTATATGACGCACCGCTTTCGCGAGCAGGCTCGCTCCCACAGTTGTGTTGTGGTGTCAGAGGAATTTTGGGCAACAAAAAGGCCCCCATTTCGGGAACCTTGTTGTTCAGCGCGTCGACTTACATGTTCGGATAAGTCGGGCCGCCGGCACCTTCCGGCGCCACCCAGGTGATGTTCTGCGCAGGGTCCTTGATGTCACAGGTCTTGCAGTGCACGCAGTTCTGGGCGTTGATCTGGAAGCGCTTCTCGCCGTCTTCCTTGGTGATCACTTCGTACACGCCGGCCGGGCAGTAGCGCTGCGCCGGTTCGTCGTACAGCGGCAGGTTCTTGCTGATCGGGATGTTCGGGTCGGTCAGCTTCAAGTGGCACGGCTGTTCTTCTTCGTGGTTGGTACCGGAGATGAACACCGAGCTGAGTTTGTCGAAACTCAGTTTGCCGTCGGGTTTCGGATAGTCGATCTTCTTGCAGTCGGCCGCGAGCTTGAGGCAGGCGTAATCCGGCTTGGTGTCGCGCAGGGTGAACGGCAGTTTGCCGCCGAAGATGTTCTGGTCCAGCCAGTTGAAACCTCCGCCGATGATCGCGCCGTACTTGTGAATCGCCGCGCCGAAGTTGCGGCTGGCGAACAGTTCTTCGTGCAGCCAGCTGTTCTTGAACGCGTCGACGTAAGTCGTCAGTTCGACCGTGCAGTCCTGCTCGGCGAACAGCGCATCTGCCACCGATTCAGCCGCGAGCATGCCGGACTTCATCGCGGTGTGGCTGCCTTTGATCTTGGCGAAGTTCAGGGTGCCGAGGTCGCAACCGATCAGCGCGCCGCCCTTGAAGACCATTTTCGGCAGCGAGTTCAGGCCGCCCTTGGCGATGGCGCGGGCGCCGTAGCTGACGCGCTTGCCGCCTTCCAGGTATTGCTTGAGCACCGGGTGATGCTTGAGGCGCTGGAATTCGTCGAATGGCGACAGGTAAGTGTTGCTGTAGGACAGGTCGACGATCAGACCGACCACTACCTGATTGTTTTCCAGGTGATAAAGGAACGAGCCGCCGGTGTTCTCGGTGCCCATGATGTCCAGCGGCCAGCCTGCGGTGTGCACCACCAGGCCTGGCTGATGCTTGGCCGGGTCGATTTCCCAGATTTCCTTCAGACCGATGCCGTAATGCTGGACGTCGGCATCGCTGTCGAGGTTGTAGCGCTTGATCAGTTGCTTGCCGATGTGGCCACGGCAGCCTTCGGCGAACAGCGTGTATTTGCCACGCAATTCCATGCCCGGGGTGTACAGGCCTTCTTTCGGATGGCCTTCGCGATCGACGCCCAGATCACCGGTGATGATCCCGCGCACCACGCCGTTTTCATCGATCAGCGCTTCCTGAGCGGCGAAGCCCGGGTAGATTTCCACACCGAGGTTTTCGGCCTGTTGAGCCAGCCAGCGGCACAGGTTGCCGAGGGAGATAATGTAGTTGCCTTCGTTGTGCATGGTCTTGGGCACAAAGAAGTCGGGGATCTTCTGCGCGCTGTCGGCGTTTTTCAGCACGAAAATGTCATCGCGCGTGACTGGCGTGTTCAGCGGTGCGCCGAGTGCTTTCCAGTCCGGGAACAGTTCGTTCAATGCGCGGGGTTCGAACACCGCACCGGAGAGGATGTGCGCGCCGACTTCGGAGCCTTTTTCGACCACGCAGACGCTGATTTCCTTACCGGCGTCAGCGGCCTTCTGCTTCAAGCGGCAGGCGGCGGACAGACCAGCGGGGCCGGCACCGACGATGACGACGTCGAATTCCATGTATTCGCGTTCCACAGGCTATCTCCTACTCAAGGCTCAACAGTTTTTTTTCTGATTTGGAGGTTTGATGTCGCTTCCGTATTGCCTTTACGTTAACGTCAAAGGGAATATTGGCGAATCTACCTTTCTCTCTAGGCGGCGCATTATATCTACACCACTCCTAGCGTCCAATACAAACGTTTGTTTGAATCGCCTCCAGCCCTGATAAATCAAAGAAGCGCGGCTTATGACAGGGCATTTTGGCGTATTGACCAGAATGGGCGTTCCGGTCAAGATACGGGCGGTTTTGCGCTCGCCGTAGGCAGACTGGCGGTTTCAAGAGCACCTCTAAAGACAGGGCACAGGCAGTAGACGGTGATGCGCAGCGCAAGTCCGGCGCGCAGTTTACACAGCGTGGGAATGAATGACCCGGCAGTCACCCCTGACGAACGGTCATCACCCTTCGCCAAGTGAATCACCTCACATTCAAGCCGGCGTTTTTAGAGGTGCCCTTGTCGCCCGATGAGCATCATCCGCCAGGTTCGCCTAGGCGACTTTCTTTTCACCGGAGAGTAACGAGGAATCCATGAAGGTTCTTGTAGCTGTCAAACGCGTTGTGGATTACAACGTCAAGGTCCGCGTCAAGGCGGACAATTCCGGCGTCGACCTCGCCAACGTCAAGATGTCGATGAACCCATTCTGCGAAATCGCCGTGGAAGAAGCCGTACGCCTGAAAGAGAAGGGCGTTGCGACTGAAATCGTCGTCGTCTCCATCGGCCCGACCACCGCTCAGGAGCAGCTGCGTACCGCACTGGCTCTGGGTGCCGACCGCGCCATCCTCGTCGAATCCGCTGAAGACCTGACTTCGCTGGCCGTGGCCAAGCTGCTCAAGGCCGTCGTCGACAAGGAGCAGCCTCAGCTGGTGATCCTTGGCAAACAGGCGATCGACAGCGACAACAACCAGACCGGTCAGATGCTCGCTGCACTGAGCGGCTACGGTCAGGGCACGTTCGCTTCGAAAGTCGAAGTCTCCGGCGACAGCGTTGCCGTGACCCGCGAGATCGACGGCGGCGCGCAGACCGTTTCGCTGAAACTGCCGGCCATCGTCACCACCGACCTGCGTTTGAACGAGCCGCGCTATGCGTCTCTGCCAAACATCATGAAAGCCAAGAAGAAGCCTCTCGAAGTGCTGACTCCGGACGCTTTGGGCGTTTCCACCGCCTCCACCAACAAGACTCTGAAAGTCGAAGCGCCGGCAGCACGCAGCGCAGGCATCAAGGTCAAGTCGGTGGCTGAACTGGTCGAGAAACTGAAAAACGAAGCGAAGGTAATCTAAAAATGACTATCTTGGTAATCGCTGAACACGACAACAAAGTGCTGGCCCCGGCCACACTGAACACCGTGGCCGCCGCTGCCAAAATCGGCGGCGACATCCACGTGCTGGTGGCAGGTCAGGGCGCTGGCCCGGTGGCCGAAGCCGCGGCGAAAATCGCTGGCGTGGGCAAAGTCCTCAACGCTGACAACGCCGCCTACGCGCATCAGTTGCCGGAAAACGTCGCGCCGCTGGTAGCCGAACTCGGCGCTGACTACAGCCACATCCTGGCTGCCGCGACCTCCAACGGCAAAAACATACTGCCGCGCGTTGCTGCTGCGCTGGACGTTGACCAGATCTCCGAGATCATCTCGGTCGAAAGCGCTGACACCTTCAAGCGTCCGATCTACGCCGGTAACGCCATCGCTACCGTGCAATCGACTGCTGCGATCAAAGTGATCACCGTGCGCGCCACGGGTTTCGACCCGGTTGCCGCTGAAGGTGGTTCGGCTGCCGTTGAAGCGGTTGGCGCTGCCCACGACGCCGGTACGTCGAGCTTCGTCAGCGAAGAGCTGGCCAAGTCCGATCGTCCTGAGCTGACCGCTGCGAAGATCGTCGTTTCCGGCGGTCGCGGCATGCAGAACGGCGACAACTTCAAACACCTGTACGCTCTGGCCGACAAGCTCGGCGCGGCTGTTGGTGCTTCCCGCGCTGCGGTCGACGCAGGTTTCGTACCGAACGACATGCAGGTCGGTCAGACCGGCAAGATCGTTGCGCCACAGCTGTACATCGCCGTCGGTATCTCCGGCGCGATCCAGCATCTGGCCGGTATGAAAGACTCCAAAGTGATCGTTGCGATCAACAAGGACGAAGAAGCACCGATCTTCCAGGTGGCCGATTACGGTCTGGTGGCGGATCTGTTCGAAGCAGTACCTGAGCTGGAGAAGCTGGTCTAATCCGGCGGCTTCACTTATAAAGAGCCCGGCCTGTTGGTCGGGCTTTTTTTTGTCTCGGATTTGAGTGGGGAGCGGTTGGCCATGGATCTGCGCTGCGGATGGTTGTTGGGATTGGCGCTGTTGCCAGGTTTGGCCACGGCCGCTGGCAAGTGCGAGCGCCTGGTCGTCACCGGCAGCCCGGATGCGCCGCCGTACCTGTGGCAGGACCCGCAAAACCCCAAGCGCTTGATCGGTGCCAGTGCCGATCTGTTGCAGCAAGTGGCCAAGGACCTCGGCATCAAAGTCGATCTGCTGTATGCCGGTAAACGCTCGCAGGCGCTCGACGAAGTGCGCAGCGGGCGCATGGACATGCTCGCCGACGCACCGCTGACCGTGAATGAGCTGGAAAACCTCGACTACATTCATCCGCCACTGCTGGAAAACGACTATCTGGTGTGGACGCGCAAAGGCTCGACGCTGACCTATGCCGAGGCGGTCGATCTGAAAGGCCATGCCGGCGCGGTGTCGGAAAAGTCTCGGATGACCCAGGCATTCGGCACTTTCGCTGAACAGAATCTGACTCTGACGCGGACAGCCAACCTTACCCAGGCCCTACAGAAACTTCTGTTGGGCGAGGTGGAATATGTCCTCGCCGGACGTTACTCAGGCCTGGCCGCCGCGCAGACATTGGGCATGACCAGCGATCTGTTGGCGTTCGAGCAACCCATTGATCGTCCGGGGCTGTTCCTCGCGGTTTCCCATAACTCGGCCTGCAACGATCCGTGGTTGCGCGGACAGCTCGCCAAAAAGATGACAGAATTGCCCGCGTCCGGACTGACGGAAGCCGCGCTGCAACGCAACATCGAGCGCTGGAAGGCGCAACAGCAACAGCCGCCACAACCTGTCAGTGCCCAAAAACAGTAGGGATTCTTAGTGAGTATTCGACCTCTTTTCGCGGCTGTGGCCGTTCTGGCCCTGGCCGGGTGCGCAACCGATCCGGCACCCAGTGAACAAATGCGTTTGACCGAACAGGCCATCGTGCAGGCCAAGGCAGTCGGCGCCACCGCTGACGAAGTGCCGGAAATGCAACTGGCCGAAACCAAGTACAACCGCGCCAAAGGCAACATGGCGGACGAGTCCTATCGCAATGCACGCATGCGTGCCGAGCAGGCCGAACTGGATGCACGTCTGGCCGAAGCCAAGGTGCTGACGAAAAAAAGCGAAGAGCAACTCAATGTGCTCAATACCCGCATTGTCCGCCTGCGCAAGCAGCTGCAACTGGGGGAAGCGCAATGAGCCTCAAATCCAACGCTATTGGCATTCTGCTGCTCGCCGGGTGCGCGAGCCTTTACGGCTGCGCCGGCCAGCACAGCGAGGCGGCGCTGCAACAGGCCGGGGCTGATTTCCAGAAGGTCAAGGAAGATTCCAACGTGCTGCGCATCGCGCCGAAAGACGTGATCCGCGCCGGCGAATCCCTGGCCCGCGCCGATCGTCTGTCGACTTATTGGGGCAGCGGTGCCGACGTTGTGCATTACGCCTACCTGAGCCAGCGCTACAGCGAAATCGCTCGCGAGCACACCAACCAGGCACTCAACGAAGAGCAGGCGGCCAGGCTCGAACTGGAGCGGCAGCGTCTGCAACTGGCCCTGCGCGAGTCGAAACTGCTCAGCGTGCAGCAGCAAGGCAAGTGGCTGGAGGAACAGATCGTGGCGCTGGCCACCACGCAGACCGATCGTGGTCTGGTGATGACTCTCGGTGATGTGTTGTTCGACACCGGCGAAGCGGAACTGAAAAACTCCGCCAACCGTGTCGTGTTGAAGATCGTGCAGTTCCTGCAACTGAACCCCAAGCGCGTGGTGCGCATCGAGGGTTATACCGACAGCACCGGCGGCAAGCAGGAAAACCTCAAACTGTCTCGCGACCGCGCGCAATCGGTGGCTGACGTGCTGGTCGATCTGGGTGTCGATGAAAAACGCATTCAGGTCGAAGGGTACGGCGACCAGTTCCCGGTCGACGCCAACGCTTCCGAGCGCGGCAGGGCACAGAACCGCCGGGTGGAAATTGTTTTCTCCGACGAAAAAGGCCAGCTCGGCGCCGCCCGCTGAGGGTTGCGTCTCTGGGAAGCCCGGCCTGTCATGCAGTGCCGGGCTTTTTTACGTCTGTCGATTGCCGCGCAAAACCGTACAGATGGGGCAGACACCGCACTGTACGGTCGAGTAATCTGGCAACTGTCCCAGTACACTTCTAAACTGTTCCGGTATTGTTTCACACAAGAATAAAACGCCCGTGAAATCGAGTGCTGCGTCATGACCAATCTCTTGCTCTACCAACGTATTGCTCAGCAACTGGCCGAGGACATCCGCCGTGGTGTCTATCAACCCGGGGAGCGCGTGCCTTCGGTGCGCAAGATGAGTTCGCAGCTCAATGTCAGCCACGCGACGGTGTTACAGGCGTATGCCAACCTCGAAGACCAGGGCCTGATCCGCGCGCGTCCGCAATCGGGTTATTACGTGCACCAGACCCCCGCGCTGACCGCGCCGACCCCGGACATTGCCCGGGTCGAGCGGCCGGGGCTGGTCACGCGCAGCAGCATCATCCAACAGGTATTGGTCGAGTCTCGACGCGAAGGCGTGTTTCCGCTGGGCGCTGCGGTACCGAGTGTCGATTATTTACCGGTGCGGGCACTGCATCAGCAGCTCGCCAAGGTCACCCGATTCCACAGTCCGCGGGCGTTCAGCTACATGTTCAGCCCCGGTTTCGAACCGCTGCGCCGGCAGGTCGCGATCCGCATGCGTGACGCCGGCGTGGTGGTCGATCCATCGGAAGTGGTGATCACCCACGGCTGTGTCGATGCCCTGCAGATGTCATTGCGCGTGCTGACCCGGCCGGGCGATCTGATCGCGGCGGAATCACCGACCTATTACGGCCTGCTGCAACTGGCTGATCTGCTCGGTCTGAAAGTCATCGAAATCCCCAGTGATCCCGCCACTGGCATGAGTCTGGAAGCTTTGCAACTGGCCGCCAACCAATGGTCGATCAAGGCACTGGTGCTGACCACGCGATTGAGTAATCCGCTCGGCGGAACCATGCCGGAAGAGCGGCAGAAACAGTTGCTGCGGCTGGCCTCGGATTTCGACATTCAGATTGTCGAAGACGATATCTATGGCGAACTGATGTTCGAGCAAGGCCGCACCAAAGCGCTGAAAGCCTATGACCGGCTGGATCGGGTGATCTACTGCTCGAGCTTCTCCAAAACCTTGTCGCCAGGTGTGCGCATCGGCTGGATGATCGCTGGCAAGTACCAGCAGGAAATCCAGCGCCTGCAAACCTTCAGCACCCATTCGGCGTGCAGCGTTACGCAAATGGCGATCGCCGCCTATCTGGAAAACGGCGGTTATGACCGGCATTTACGGTACATCCGCCAGGAATACCGAAAAAACCTCAGCGCGTTCCAGCTGGCGGTGCAGCAGCACTTCCCCGAGGGCACGCAAATGTCCCGGCCCACCGGCGGTTTCATCCTCTGGGTGAGCTTGCCGGGACGGGTCAACACCCAGGAATTGCATGTCCGCGCGCTGCAACAAGGCATCAGCATCGCGCCGGGGCTGATCTTCAGTAACACCGAGCAGTTCAACCACTGTATCCGCCTCAATTGCGGCATTCCGTGGAATCGCGAAGCGGAGCGGGCACTGATGACGCTGGGTCTGCTGGCGACGCAACTGTGTCAGGAAACCGCTGGCGGTTTCTGAACGAGGGGGCAGGTGATGCTTGTCATGTGACGCGCAACAGGCGAGCATGTGGCCCTCTGCCGTTAGTTCGTTGGGTCCATGAAAGCCATTGTTCCTGCCGCGTGGGTATTGTTGGGTTGGCTGATGATCGGTCAGGTACCGGGTGTCATGGCGGCCGCAGCCCAGGAAAAACCGGCAGCGACGAGTACGACGAACAAAACCGTGAAAACCGCGGCTCCAGCAAAAAAAGCCCAGGCCAAAAAAAACGCCACAGTGAAGAAGCGCCGGCCGGTTGCTTCGAAATCGAAATCCGCCAGCGAAGTGGCGAAGACCAAATTGCCGCCGGCAAAACTCGATCTCAGCCTGCCCAAGGATATGGTTGAAGAGTTGAAGCCCAAGGGCACGGTGGAGCTGCCCAAGCGCGAGGCGATCCTGCCGCAGATGTTCGGTGAGAAGGACGCCGGTTTCCAGCTCAACGGCCGCTTGCTCAGCAACGAAATGCAGTTGCAACTGCGCAATGAAGCGCGACGCGATGTGGAAGGCGCCGCGCTGGATTTTGAATTCAAACAATAGAACGGGTCATCTGTGATGCGCAGACCAGACGCTTCGTCGGAGACTGCCCGGTCACTTTTACTTATCGTTGAAAAGCCGCTTCCAGCAATTTGAAACAGCCGTTTTAGCGGTTACTCTGTTCCCCGTCTCTTTACACATCGCCCGTCCCGAGGATCTGTACGTCATGAAATGCCGCGAAGGCTGTGGCGCTTGCTGCATTGCCCCCTCCATCAGTTCACCGATCCCCGGCATGCCCCAAGGCAAGCCCGCCGGCGAACGTTGCGTGCAACTGTCTGTCGATAACCTGTGCAGCATTTTCGGCCGTCCGGAACGTCCGCCTGTGTGCTCGGGTTTCGCTGCGGATGTCGAGGTCTGCGGCAGCAGCTCGGAAGAAGCGATCAGATTGATCGGCTGGTGGGAGCAGATGACGGCGGCGTGATGTGTTCACCAACGGAACTTCAACAATAAGGAATAACACTATGGGTTCGCTGCATCGTATCGCTGTGTTGTGTGGTCTGACTGCCGTACTTGCTACTTCGGTCGCCCAGGCGGAAGACTGGAAAGTCGCCAAGAACGAAGACGGTATCAAGGTTTCCCTGAGTGAAATACCCGGTTCGGACTACAAGTCCTATCAGGGCGTCGCGCTGATGAAGACCACCATTGCCAAACTGCGCGCCTTGCAGGAAGACGTCTCCGGCGCCTGCGCCTGGATTCACGAGTGCAAGAGCCAGAAACTGCTCAAGCATGAAGGCGATCTGAGCTGGACCTATTCGCAATTCAATACACCATGGCCGGTGACCCCGCGTGATTCGGTGTTGAAGATCACCACTGTTGAAGGTGCCGATGGCAGCCTGACGCGGAATCTTGAAGGCGTGCCGACCTATCTGCCGGAAGAAAAAGGCTTCGTACGGGTTCAGCAAGTCAAAGGCTTCTGGAAGTTCGTGCCTAAAGGCGATCAGGTCGAAGTGACCTATCAAGTACACACCGAGCCAGGTGGCAGCGTACCGGCGATGGTTGCCAACAAGTTCGTCGTCGATGCGCCATTCAATACGCTGAAAGCGCTGAAAGAACGCGCCGAGAAATAATCTTCGCGCTCTAAGCAAAACGCCCCGACCGGTTCGGGGCGTTTTGTTTTGTCTCTAAATTGTATTTCCAGATATGCGTTGCACGAAATTTTCACAAAGCCTTCAAGACAATTCGCCCGCACTTGTTGCCTGCTATAGCGCTGTCAGCCCTTTGAATGAAAGTCTCGAAGAGCAGGGCAGTAATCAATGGCAATGGTGTGAACGATCGTGCAACATTTGCGCACCGCGCACGCCCCGGGGTCTGGAATGACCAATAGAGGGCCTGGCGCCGCTGTATTTTTGCAACTTCAACTTCCAATGGGTCCTAAAACGACATGGCAAACCCGGACGCCCTGAATCAGCAGCGATCTTCTGCTCGCCTGCTGCAACCGACCGTCAAATCGCATCTGGCCTACACGCTGCTGTGCGCACTGGTCATGATGGTCATGTTTTCCGCGCTGCGCCTCGCGCTGCTGGTCTACAACCGCGAGATGATCCTCGACACCCCGGCCGCGACCTTCCTCGAAGCGTTCGTCAACGGTCTGCGTTTCGACCTGCGCCTGGTGGTGTACCTGTGCATTCCGCTGGTGCTGGCGCTGTTCAGCGCCCGGGCCATGGCCGCGCGCGGCTTCTTTCGCCTGTGGCTGACCATCGCCTCGAGCATCGCGCTGTTCCTCGGCCTGATGGAGATGGACTTCTACCGCGAGTTTCACCAGCGCCTCAACGGTCTGGTGTTCCAATACGTGAGAGAAGATCCGAAAACCGTGATGAGCATGCTCTGGTACGGTTTCCCGGTGGTGCGCTACCTGCTGGCGTGGGTCATCGGCACGGTCATTCTGACCCTGGCATTCAAGGGCGCCGACCGCGCCACCCGCCCGCGCGGCCCGTTCAGCGGCGGCAGCGTCAGCTCCCGTCAGGTTGCGCCGTGGTACACCCGCCTGGCGGTGTTTGTGGTCTGCCTGCTGATCTGCGTGGTTGCCGCCCGTGGCACCCTGCGTCAAGGCCCGCCAATGCGCTGGGGTGACGTGTACACCACTGATTCCAACTTCGCCAACCAGCTCGGTCTCAACGCCACGCTGTCGCTGATCGAGGCCGCCAAGTCGCGCATGGGCGAAGATCGCGACAACATCTGGAAAGCCACGCTGCCGCAGGAACAGGCGCAGAAAATCGTGCGTGACATGCTGCTGATGCCTGACGACAAACTGGTCGACGCCGATATTGCCGCCGTGCGCCGTGATTACATGCCGCCAGCCGACAAGACCCTGCCGATCAAGAACGTTGTCGTGATCCTGATGGAAAGCATGGCCGGTCACTCGGTTGGCGCCCTGGGTGCTCCGGGCAACATCACCCCGTACCTGGACAAGCTGTCCAAGGAAGGCCTGCTGTTCGACCGTTTCTTCTCCAACGGTACGCACACCCACCAGGGCATGTTTGCGACCATGGCCTGCTTCCCGAACCTGCCCGGCTTCGAATACCTGATGCAGACGCCGGAAGGCAGCCACAAGCTGTCCGGCCTGCCGCAGGTGCTCAGTGCCCGCGACTACGACGACGTGTACGTCTACAACGGCGACTTCGCCTGGGACAACCAGTCGGGATTCTTCAGCAACCAGGGCATGACCAACTTCGTTGGCCGTAACGACTTCGTCAATCCGGTGTTCTCCGATCCGACCTGGGGCGTGTCCGACCAGGACATGTTCGATCGTGGCCTGCAGGAGCTCAAGGCGCGGGAAAACGGCAAGCCGTTCTACGCCCTGCTGCAAACCCTGTCCAACCACACGCCGTACGCCTTGCCGACACCGTTGCCGGTCGAGCGCGTGACTGACCGTGGCAGCCTCAACGAACACCTGACCGCCATGCGTTACTCCGACTGGGCGCTCGGCCAGTTCTTCGAGAAGGCGCGCAAAGAGAAGTACTTCAACGAAACCCTGTTCGTCATCGTCGGCGACCACGGCTTCGGCAACGAGCGCCAGATCACTGAAATGGACCTGGGCCGCTTCAACGTGCCGATGCTGATGATCGCCCCGGGCATTCAGCAGAAGTTCGGTGCCCGTGACCACACCGTGGGCACGCAGATCGACATCGTGCCGACCATCATGGGCCGTCTCGGTGGTGAAGTGCGTCACCAGTGCTGGGGCCGTGACCTGCTCAACCTGCCGGAGGGCGACACCGGTTTCGGTGTGATCAAGCCATCGGGCAGCGAGCAGACCACCGCCATCGTCACCGCTGACCAGATTCTGGTGCTGCCGCGCGACAAGGACATGGGCCCGAAAATCTGGCAATACCAGCTCGGTGCCACTCCGCACGCCGAAGTAGTGCCAAATGCGCCGCGTACTGCCGAACTCAAACTCAAACTCGAGGCGTTCCTGCAGACCGCGACCAAAAGCCTGCTCGATAACACCGCCGGTGTGATTCACGGCAAGCCGGATTGATGACTCGTTGAAGTCCACGCAATAAAAAAGAGGCCCTTGAAAAAGGGCCTCTTTTTTTACAGCTTCAAATCGTCATATCTTGCCGAGTAACAACAGCACCAGCAGCACGACCAACACCACGCCGATAATGCCCGACGGGCCATAACCCCAACTTCTGGAGTGCGGGAAGACCGGCAGACCACCGATCAGCAACAGGATCAGGATGATGATTAGAATTGTGCCCATGGGTGATTTCCTTGTTCAGAGTCTGGAAGAGTCTTGACGCTCAGTGGGCAGCTGGATAGCAACTAAATTCCAGCCGGCTTACATGTTCCGACTTGCGCGAATGAAAAAAAATTCAATGTTTTTTTAATGTATTTGGATTGCTCTGTTATTTCCTTTCCAGCGAAAAGATCGCAGCTTCGTTGCACTCGTCAGCTCCTACAGGATTGGATGGCGAAGTTGGCGGGGGCTGCAATCTTTTGATCCTCCATTCAGCAACTGGATGGAGCGTGGGCCGACGCAGTTCCTTCGCTACACTCGGCGCATCTCTCCCGGAACAACAAGGCTGTCCGCTATGCAAAATCGCATGATGATCACTGGTGCAGGCTCCGGCCTGGGTCGCGAAATCGCGCTGCGCTGGGCCCGTGAAGGCTGGCGGCTGGCCTTGTCCGATGTCAGTGAATCCGGCCTGCAGGAAACCCTCAAACTGGTGCGCGAGGCGGGCGGCGACGGTTTCATCCAGCGCTGCGATGTGCGTGATTACAGCCAGCTCACCGCGTTCGCCCAAGCCTGTGAAGAGAAGTTCGGCGGCATCGACATCATCGTCAACAATGCCGGAGTCGCCTCGGGTGGGTTCTTCAGCGAACTGTCCCTGGAAGACTGGGACTGGCAGATCGCGATCAACCTGATGGGCGTGGTCAAAGGCTGCAAGGCGTTCCTGCCGCTGCTGGAACAGAGCAAGGGCAAGATCATCAACATCGCTTCCATGGCCGCGCTGATGCAAGGTCCGGCGATGAGCAACTACAACGTCGCCAAGGCGGGTGTGGTGGCATTGTCGGAAAGTCTGCTGATCGAACTGGCGCAGCAGGAAGTGGCGGTGCACGTGGTCTGCCCATCGTTCTTCCAGACCAACTTGCTCGATTCCTTCCGCGGCCCGACGCCGGCAATGAAAGCGCAGGTCGGCAAGTTGCTGGAAAGTTCGCCGATCAGTGCGGCCGATATTGCGGAATACATTTATCAGCAAGTCGCCGCCGGCGAGTTCATGATCCTGCCCCACGAACAAGGGCGCATGGCCTGGGCGCTCAAACAGAAAAATCCGCAACTGCTCTACAACGAGATGACTTCGATGGCGGAGAAAATGCGCGCCAAGGCCCGACAAAACAACGCGTGATCTTGTTCGTTGCCCGCCGCGTGGTTAGGGTGGCCGCCATGGTCACCCTGTCGAGACGCATTCCATGCTCAATTACCTGTGGTTCTTCCTGGCGGCGCTGTTTGAGATCGCCGGCTGTTTTGCTTTCTATTTGTGGCTGCGCCAGGGCAAAAGTGCGTTGTGGGTGATTCCCGCGCTACTCAGCCTGACCCTGTTCGCACTGTTGCTCACCCGTGTTGAAGCGGCCTACGCCGGGCGCGCCTATGCCGCGTACGGCGGGATCTACATCGTCGCTTCGATCGGCTGGCTCGCGGTCGTCGAACGGGTGCGCCCGCTGGGCTCGGACTGGATCGGCATGGCGCTATGCGTGGTCGGTGCGAGTGTGATTCTGTTGGGGCCGCGCTTTTCCGCCGCCTGATACCTTTGTGCGAAGCGTCTGACGGCTGCGGGCGTGGGAGGCTGTAGGGCAAGACTGATTTGCTCGTCATGCATTGTGAAGCCGCTGTAAGCCGCGCATCTTCAGGGTTTGCCAGTCCTGAAGGATGAATCCCATGCTTGTACTCAGCCGTGTGGTCGGTGAGTTGATTTCAATCGGTGACGACATCACCCTGCGTGTTCTGTCGGTGAATGGCTCCAGCGTGCGCTTCGGCGTCGAGGCGCCGAAGAAAGTCCATGTGCACCGCGCCGAGGTCTATGACCGGATCAAGCGCAAGGAGGCTGCCGCGAAGGCTGGCTGACGATTTCAGTCGAACAGATGCTTGGGTACGTCGTGCTTGAGCATCAACTGGCACTGTTCGCTTTCCGGGTCGAACACGATCAGCGCCTGACCTTTGGTCAATGCCTGGCGCACGCGCAGTACGCGGGTTTCCAGCGGGGTGTCATCGCCATTGTCGGTACCGTCGCGGGTGACGAAATCCTCGATCAGGCGGGTGAGGGTGTCGACTTCAAGCGCGTCGTGGGGAATGAGCATGGGCACCTCGGTCAAATCAATGTCGGGATGCTACGGGGATTGGGTTTTGCCTGCCAGTTTTTGTAGTGCCTCGACCGGCGCCATCGCGAGCAGGCTCACTCTTACAGGGGAACGCATTCCCAATGTAGGAGTGAGCCTGCTCGCGATAGCGATGTTTCAGGCAACCACTCTTAACTGTCGGAACGCTGCCCCACCAGACTGTCCACCGGCGGCACGCGGGTCTCGCTTTCCATCTGCGTGTCATGTTCGATTTGGTGGCTGAAGCGGTCCAGGGAGGCATTGGCCGGCGCCGCATCGCTGGCGAAGACCGGCGGGCTCAGAATGTACGCGCCGAGCAAACGGCTGAGCGCCGCCAGGCTGTCGATGTGCGTGCGTTCGTAACCATGCGTGGCATCGCAGCCGAAAGCGAGCAGGGCGGTGCGGATGTCGTGGCCGGCGGTGACCGCCGAGTGCGCATCGCTGAAGTAATAGCGGAACATGTCGCGGCGCACCGGCAGTTCGTGTTCATCAGCCAGGCGCAACAGATGCCGGGACAAGTGATAGTCATATGGGCCACCGGAATCCTGCATCGCCACGCTAACCGCGTGTTCGCTGGAATGCTGGCCCGGCGCGACCGGAGCGATGTCGATGCCGACAAATTCGCTGACGTCCCACGGCAATGCCGCCGCCGCGCCGCTGCCGGTTTCCTCGGTGATGGTGAACAGCGGATGACAATCGATGTTCAGTTCCTGGCCGCTGTCGACAATCGCCTTCAGTGCGGCGAGCAGTGCGGCAACGCCGGCCTTGTCGTCGAGGTGGCGCGCGCTGATATGGCCGCTTTCGGTGAACTCCGGCAGCGGGTCGAACGCCACCACGTCACCGACATGAATGCCCAGGGATTCGCAATCGGCCTTGGTCGTGCAGTAGGCGTCCAGACGCAGTTCGACGTGATCCCAGCTGATCGGCATTTCATCGACCTGAGTATTGAACGCATGCCCGGAAGCCATCAGCGGCAGCACGCTGCCGCGAATCACGCCGGTGTCGGTAAACAGGCTGACCCGGCTGCCCTCGGCAAAGCGGCTTGACCAGCAACCGACCGGGGCGAGGGTCAGGCGACCGTTGTCTTTCACCGCACGGACGGCGGCACCGATGGTGTCCAGGTGCGCAGACACCGCGCGGTCAGGACTGCTCTTTTTGCCCTTCAACGTCGCGCGAATGGTGCCGCGCCGGGTCATTTCGAACGGAATGCCCAGCTCTTCAAGACGTTCGGCAACGTAGCGCACGATCGTGTCGGTGAAGCCGGTGGGGCTGGGAATGGCGAGCATCTCCAGCAGGACTTTTTGCAGGTAAGCCAGATCCGGTTCAGGGATTTGTGTGGTCATGGTCATGGAAACTCCTGATGGGTTGAGCACACCGATGGTTTCGATGAGAGAAATTTGTGATGACGTTCAGGGGCTCTTCGCGAGCAGGTTCGCTCCCACGGGGAAACGCATTCCAAATGTGGGAGCGAGCCTGCTCGCGAAGGCGTCAGCCGGAACAATGAAGGTTCAAGAGGCAGCCGGCTGACTGTGCGGAAACAACAGATCGACAAAGCGCTCCGCCGTCGGCTGCGGTTCATGGTTGGCCAGGCCGGCACGTTCGTTGGCTTCGATGAAAACGTACTCGGGCTGATCCGCCGCCGGCACCATGAGATCGAGGCCGACCATCGGAATGTCCAGCGCTCGCGCCGCACGCACCGCCGCGTCGACCAGGGTCGGGTGAAGAATCGCCGTCACGTCTTCCAGCGTCCCGCCGGTGTGCAGATTGGCCGTGCGCCGCACGAACAGATGCTCGCCTGCCGGCAGAATGCTGCTGTAGTCATAGCCGGCGGCGTGCAGCGTGCGTTGGGTTTCGTGGTCCAGCGGGATCTTGCTCTCGCCGCTGGTGGCCGCTTGCCGGCGGCGGCTTTGCGCTTCGATCAGCGCACCGATCGAATGCTGACCATCGCCGACCACTTCCGCCGGACGGCGTATCGCAGCCGCAACCACTTCGAAACCGATCACCACAATCCGTAGATCAAGGCCTTCGTGGAAGCTTTCCAGCAGCACGCGACTGTCGAACTGCTTGGCGGTTTCGATGGCCTTCTGCACTTCTTCAATGGTGCGCAGATCCACAGCCACGCCGTGGCCCTGTTCGCCGTCGAGCGGTTTGACCACTACACGCTGATGCTCATCGAGAAAGGCCAGATTATCGTCGGCATTCCCCGCCAATTGCTGGGCCGGCAGTTTCAGGCCTGCGGCCTTCAGCACTTTATGGGTCAGGCTTTTGTCCTGGCACAGGGTCATGCTGATCGCGCTGGTCAGATCGCTCAGCGACTCGCGGCAGCGCACGCGGCGGCCGCCATGGCTGAGGGTAAACAGCCCGGCGTCGGCGTCATCCACTTGCACATCGATACCGCGCCGATGCGCTTCTTCGACAATGATCCGTGCGTAAGGATTGAAATTCGCCTCCGGCCCCGGACCGAGAAACAGCGGCTGGTTGATACCGTTCTTGCGCTTGATGGCGAAGGTCGGCAGGTTGCGGAAGCCCAGTTTGGCGTAAAGGCTTTTCGCCTGACGGTTGTCATGCAGTACCGATAGGTCGAGATAAGCCAGGCCGCGGCTCATGAAGTGCTCGACCAGGTGCCGCACCAGCACTTCACCGACGCCCGGACGCGAGCAATGCGGATCGACCGCCAGGCACCAAAGGCTGCTGCCGTGTTCCGGGTCGTTGAAGGCTTTCTCATGATTGAGACCCATGACACTGCCGATCACCGCGCCGCTGTCCTCGTCTTCCGCCAGCCAGTACACCGGGCCGCCCTGATGATGCGGGGTGAGCAGCTCCGGATCGATCGGCAACATGCCGCGCGCCTGATACAAACGGTTGATGCCCTGCCAGTCGGTTTCGCTCTGCGCACGACGAATGCGGAAGCCGCGAAACACCCGAGTCGCCTGACGATAATCGCTGAACCACAGGCGCAGGGTGTCGGATGGATCGAGAAACAGCTGAGTCGGCTCGAGGCCGAGAATCTGCTGCGGTGCGGCGACGTACAGGGCGATGTCGCGCTCGCCGGGCTGCTCGTTGAGCAGTTCCTGCGCCAGTGACGCCGGGTCTGGAAAGGTGTGACCGATCAGCAGCCTGCCCCAACCGCAATGCACGGCAATCGGGGCGGTGGCAGGTTCGCTGCCGTCTTCGGCCAGGCGCGCCTGCAAACGTTCATACGAAGGGGCCTGACCACGCAACAGACGTTGGTTGATGGACGTGGCATGGGGTTTCATCAATCAGATTCCTTGTTCACTGAGCCACAGGTTCAGGGCCGCCAGTTGCCACAATTTCGAACCGCGCAACGGGGTCAGCTGGCCTTGTGGATCAGTCAAAAGCTTGTCGAGCATGGTCGGGTTGAACAGGCCACGATCCTGACTCGGATCGAGCAGCAGCTCGCGCACCCAATTGAGCGTGTCGCCCTGCAGATGCTTGAGGCCCGGCACCGGGAAATAGCCTTTCTTGCGGTCGATCACTTCGCTTGGAATGACCCGACGCGCGGCTTCCTTGAGCACTTGTTTGCCGCCATCGGGCAACTTGTATTTGCCGGGCACGCGGGCCGACAGTTCGACCAGTCGGTAGTCGAGGAACGGCGTACGCGCTTCCAGGCCCCAGGCCATGGTCATGTTGTCGACGCGTTTGACCGGGTCATCGACCAGCATCACCGTGCTGTCCAGACGCAAGGCTTTGTCCACCGCGGCATCAGCGCCAGGCTGGGCAAAATGCTCTTTGACGAAGTCGCCAGCTGCGTCGTGATCGACCAGCCATTTCGGCTGCACGGTTGCGGCATAGTCGTCATAGCTGCGGTCGAAAAACGCATCGCGGTAAGCCGCGTAAGGATCGGCCGCGCCGTCGACTTGCGGATACCAGTGATAGCCGGCAAACAACTCGTCGGCACCCTGGCCGCTCTGCACCACTTTGCAGTGCTTGGCCACTTCCCGGGACAACAGGTAGAAGGCAATGCAGTCGTGGCTGACCATCGGCTCGCTCATCGCGCGGAACGCGGCGGGCAGTTGCTCGATGATTTCTTTCTCGTCGATGCGCAATTGGTGGTGGCGGGTGCCGTAGTGCTTGGCGATCAGGTCCGAGTACTGGAATTCGTCGCCGCGTTCGCCGCCGGCGTCCTGAAACCCGATGGAGAAGGTCGAGAGATTCTCTACACCGACTTCGCGCAACAGGCCGACGAGCATGCTCGAATCGACACCGCCCGAGAGCAACACACCGACATCAACCGCCGCACGCTGACGAATCGCCACCGCTTCGCGGGTGCTGTCGAGAACGCGATCGACCCAGTCTTCGAGGTTGAGGTTTTTCTCGTCCTCATGCGGGCCGTAGGGCAGGGTCCACCAGGTCTTCTGTTCGGTGCGGCCATCGGCTTCAACGCGCATCCAGGTGGCCGGCGGCAGTTTTTCGATGCCGGCCAGCAATGTGCGCGGCGCAGGCACGACTGCGTGGAAATTCAGGTAGTGGTTGAGCGCCACCGGATCGAGGATCGGGTTGATATCGCCGCCCTTGAGCAGGGCTGGCAGTGCCGAGGCAAAGCGCAAGCGCTGGCCGGTGCGCGACAGGTACAACGGCTTCACGCCGAGACGGTCACGGGCGATGAACAGGCGCTGGGCATCGCGCTCCCAAATGGCAAAGGCGAACATGCCGTTGAGTTTCGGCAGCAGCGCCTCGCCCCAGGCGTGATAACCCTTGAGCAGCACTTCGGTGTCGCCACCGGAATAGAAGGCATAACCCAGCGCTTCGAGTTCTTCGCGCAATTCCGGGAAGTTGTAGATCGCGCCGTTGAAGGCCAGGGACAGGCCCAACTGGCTGTCGATCATCGGCTGCGCCGAGCCGTCCGACAGGTCCATGATTTTCAGGCGTCGATGGCCCAGGGCAATCGGCCCTTGGGCATGGAAGCCCCACGCGTCAGGGCCGCGAGGGGCCAGGTGATGGGTGATTCTCTCGATCGCTGCAAGGTCTGCAGGTTGTTGATCAAAACGTAACTCGCCAGCTAATCCGCACATAAAGTCCTTACCGGTTTTTCCGTTGGGGAGGGTCAAGCCGTACCACGCGGAAAGTGCGGGTACTCAGAAACTGACCTGTCTCGGTATGTGGAGTTTTAGATCGATAAGTTATAAGTCGGCCGCGCTGCCTCCTGTCGTCACGCTATCAGCGCGGATCGAGCGCCGGATTTGCCTGCGTGCCTTTACGCTTTTTGTGCATAAGCTCCCGCTGGGCGTCGACGTTCCGCGCGGGTGGTGCAGGGCTATTTTTTCCATACAAAAACACGGTTGATCTGCGCGGATTCGGCCCAGGAATTTGGACTGTTATTGGCCGTCCGGCATCGCTAGGGTCGAGGGTTCAAATCGCAATAAAGGACTATTGCCATGCCCACCCAAGACAAGACAAACCCACCGATTCAGGCGTCAGTCCTGAGCACCCTGTATGACGCCACAGGCGACCTCGACACCGCTGAATTCCTGGAAAAGCGCTTGCCGGCGTATTTGCTCAAGGCGTCCACGGCCACCCTGGTCAAGCTGGACGAAATCAATCGTGAGCTGCACACCCTGCAACTCAAGGTCGATAAGCAATTGACCAGGCTCAAACCCTTGCACAGCTTCTGCATCAGCGAACTCGACGCGGCGCTGAGCGCGAAATGGCCAGCGGTCTATGACGCAGGCGAGGATGTGCTCAGTCTGCCGGGCGTCGATTGCGGCTGCGATGCGACGGCGACGGATCAGGCCGATATCGACCTGGTCAGACACGCAACCCAGACCCTGTTGCAAGCAGCCATGCAGAATTTCACCGAAGACGAGGAACTGGCCGACGGTTTCCCCGCCGGCAGTCTGGTGCGCATCAAAAGTGCGCCCGCTGGCGTGAAAGATCTGACGCCGGCAGCGTTCGCAGCGTTTTGCCGCAAGCTGGATCTGGGCAAGAAGTACCAGGAGCATCTGCAGCAGGTGTTCGGTCTGCGTGATGACAGCGGCAAAGTCGTCGCGACCAGTGCCATGACCCGCGATATCGCCGCATTGAAGCAATCGCTGCTGGAACTGGACGCCCATCTGGCCGCGCTCAAGGGCGATATCACCACGGCAGGTCTGCGCATGCTGCAGGATCTGATGGTGGCCGAGGGCGTGGCGTCGGCGCAAAACCTGTGCTACGGCAAAGACACGATGATCATGCAGGGCATCAAAATCCTCGACAGTTGCGTGTGGGGCGTGGTCGTGTTTTCCAAACGCTCCGTGCAGCAACACCCTGAGGACGGATGCATGGTGTACATGCCCGGCGAGCCCGAGCGAGCGGTGTATGAATATCCGAGTTTCAACGCGTTCAAGCGCTACCTCGCGCAACAACTCAAGAGCACCGAATATCAGCGGTATTTCGCCGGCAGCCTCGATGAAGATGACAAGGCCGACTTCTTCAAATCGCTTGCCGAAAAACCTGATCTGGGGTTGGTCGAACAGTGGCCGATCAACGTGCCGCTCTTCGATTTCATGGTGCAGAGCCATGTCGGCAAGCTGCAGATCGACGCGCGCAAACTGGCGGTGCCGACGGCTGATATCGATGAAGCGGCGCGGCAGAAACGTCTGTTGGATTTCGTTCAGCGCGGGGTGAGCGTGGCGTCGGTGGCCGGGCTGTTCGTGCCGGTCCTGGGGCAATTGATGATGGGCGTCGCGGTCGGGCAATTGCTCGGCGAAGTGTATGAAGGCGTCGAGGACTGGCGTCGCGGTGATCATCAACAAGCGCTGTCACATCTGCTCAGTGTGGTCGAGAACGTCGCATTGATGGGCGTCTTTGCGGGGGGGCAGAAAGCGCTGGGAACACTGGGCAAAAAACTGCTGCGCGAGCATCCGCAGTTCTTCGCGCAGTTCACCGCCATTCTCGGTCAGGCCGGCAAGCCACGCCTGTGGAAGGCTGATTTGAGCCCGTACGAGCATTCTCTGCCGGCCGGATTCACCATCGATGCCGGCTCCAAGGAGTTCTACCAGATCGGCAGCAAGACTATCGGCCGCCTCGAGCACCGCCTGTTGGCCGGCAACTTTGATACCGACACCCAGCGCTGGCGTCTGGAACACGCCGGCCGCGCACAAGCCTATGCCCCCGAACTGATCCGCCACGTCGAAGGCGGCTGGCGGCTCCCTGCCGAGGAGCCCGAAGAATGGAGCAGTTCCGCCTACACGCTCAAGCGCATCGATCCGCAGTTGAGCGAATTTGCCGACAGTGATCTGGACATGCTGCGCCGGCTGAGCGATACCTCGCAGCAGACCTTGCTCGACACGTTCAATGACAATCTGAAGTTGCCGGTACGCCTGCGCGATACCGTCGAGCGCGTGCGCATCGGGCGGCAGTTGCGGGAGCTGACGACGGAGCTGGCCAATGGCGAGTTTCACTCCGGGCAACCTGTCGAGGAACAGATGCATGCCTTGACGCAACTGCCGGGCTGGCCGACTGACCGCTACATCAAGGTCGCCGGTCATGAAGGCGACGTCGACACCACTTATCCTGCCAACAGCACGCTCGACGAAACCCTGGAAGTGCCGGTCACTCAAGGCCAGTTGGCACTCGGACGCTTGCTGCAAACCGTGATCGGTGGCCTTTACCCGCATGAAGTCGAGGCCATGCTCGGCGGCCAAGTCGCGAAAACCACCCAGGCTTCTGCGCTGGCGAAAAAACTGGCTGCTGCGCTCAAGGCGGATTACCGCGTGGCGTTCGAGCGGATGTACAAGCGCTACGACCACAGTGACGCGCAGGATCTGGGCAAATTGCGCAAGGTCTTCGCCGACATTCCGGCGCGCCTTGGCCAAAGGCTGATTGACCGCGCTCCGAGTGTCGAGCGCCTGCACCTGCGTTCGACCGGGCGCGTGCCATTGCGCCTGGGGCAGCGGGTTCGGGCCGGTGTGACCGAAGTGCGGCTGGACCGGGCGCTGAGCGGATTGCACTGGTCGCGACTGGCCAATGCCGACACAGACAAGCTGGCCGTGAAATTGCTGCCGCGCCTCAGCGGATGGGACGCTCAACTGCGTCTGCAGGTACGCGACAAGGCCTTGACCGGACCGTTGCTCGAAGAGGTCGGCGATGCGTCGGCGACCTCCGACAATACCGGCTATCTGGTGAAGTCCACTGAGGGCTATGAAGCCTTTGGCGGCGACAGGAAATCCCTGGGCAAGGTGAAATCCGGCCCCGGCGCGTTATACATGGCCATCCTCAAGGCGCTGCCGTCACGTCAGCGGGCAGCGCTCGGATTTGCCGACGCCGGACAGGTCAATACGCAACAGTTACGCAAAAAGCTGCTCAATGTTGCCCTCGACGAACGCGAGTTCACTGCGCGGACATTGCTCGGCAACAGCATTGAACCATCGGCTGTCGAGCCGGCCTGTGTGCAAGGCGATCAGGTCCCCGCGACAGCTCATTCACGCAAGCTGCTGCGCAAAGTGCGCAAACTGTTTCCACGCCTGGACGACACCCAGGCCGGCCAGTTGCTCGATGAACTGGGCGACGATTCGCTGAGCCGCGCAACCCGGGTCAAAGCCTTGCGCGAGGACGTGAAAACCCTGCGCGACGCGCTGTTTACCTGGAGTGAGGATGGCGTTGCCCTGGCGGCCATGGGCGGTGATCGGGCAGAGGCGCGACACAGCCGCAAAATGGCCGCTGAACTGATCGAGGAGGGCTTTCGTCGATTCAATTGGATCAATGATGAGCAGGGCGACCGGGTCTGCGCCCTCAATCTGGACGGCATGCGGGTCGGTAAACTGCCGACCCTGCCAACGGGTTTGAGCTTTGCCCATATCCAGCACCTGTCGATGAGAAACATGGAGCAGGATGACGATATCGTGTACTTCCTCAAATCCTTCAAACAGCTCAAGTCGCTGGAACTCGACAACAATAAAATCACCCGGCTCCCTGAAGTACTTTCTTATATGCCCAAGCTCAAACGGTTGAGTCTGCCGGGCAATAAGCTGAAGTTGACCGAGCAGACACTGGCGAAACTGAATCGGCTGCGGACGGTGCGGTATCTGAATCTGGACAGCAATCCGTTGGGCGCTACCCCTGATGTCAGTCAGATGACCGACCTGCGTCGATTGACGCTGCGCGAGACAGGCATCACGGAATTGCCCGAAGGCCTCAACAGTGCTGCGCACATTGAATGGATGGATCTGAGCAAAAACCAGATCAGGGAACTGCCCGACTGGCTGTTTGAAAAAAATCGACGATTCACCGGCGTGCTCGACCTGGGGCTGAATCCCTTCAACGAAACAAGCAAAACGCATCTGGATGACTATCGCGAAAATTTCGGTATCGGAATGGGCTATTCCGCCGATGACATTCCCCGCCTCAACGAGCAAACCGCGCGATCGTTATGGTTGACCACAACGTCCGCTGCGGACTCGGCCGAGCAGGCGCGAATCTGGGCGGCATTTCGTGACGATACCCGCGCCGAAGGCCTGTTTCATTTGCTCGCGCAACTGGGCGACACAGCCGACGCCACCAAGGGCAGCGCAGACATGCAGCGACGGGTCTGGAGAGTGTTGAAGGCGGCGGAGGCTGACGGTGCTCTGTGCGATCAGTTGCTCGATCTGGCCGCCAACCCAATCAACTGCATTGACAGCGCGGCGCTCAATTTCAGTCACCTGGAAGTCGCCGTTGAAGTTGATCAGGTCACCAAGGGGGCAGGCGGCAGAGTCACGGCCAAACCGCTGCTCAATCTGGGGCGCGGCCTGTTCCGGCTGGATCGGTTGAACGCGATTGCCCGCGAACATGCCGTCAAGGCTGTGAAGTCGGATCCGTTGGAGGTCAATCTGGCGTATCGCGTCGGGCTGGCCAAAGCGCTGGAGCTGCCCGGCCAGCCGCAAAGCATGCTGTTCAATGCGCAGAGCGGCGTCACTGCAACGGATCTTGAAACCGCAAAAAACCGCATCACGACCGCCGAACTCTCGCCTCAGTGGCTGAAATTCATCCAGGCGCAAACGTTCTGGCGTGACTACCTGAAGCGTACGTTTACACGCAAGTTTTCGCTGATCGATGAATCGTTTGCTCCGCGAATGAGTGCGCTGGATGAGCAGGCCGACACACTGCTCAGTGCCGACTATGTGAGTCAGGCGGATGCCCTCAAACTTGAGAAGGAACAGGCGCAAGAGGCCGTGATCAAACGCCTGACCGAAGAATCGATCCGCTTGATGGACCTCGGCCTCTGCGCGATGCCCGATACGTGAGGTTCACTTGCCGCGAATCAACTGCCGTAATGCGAAACGGTTGGGATGGCAGGCTTCGGCCACGCTGCGTGGCAACGGCAGCGGCTCGTTGTCCAGCCACGCGGCGAGCAGTTCGCCGGACAGCGGCGCGGTGATCAGTCCGCGAGAACCGTGGCCGCTGTTGACGTAGAGTCCGTCGAGCCATGGGCAGGGATTGTCTGGCACTTGCCGGGCATCCTTGCTCAGGGCCGCGTAGGTCTGGACAAAGGCTGCGCGATCGGCGAGCGGGCCGACGATCGGCAAGTAGTCCGGGCTGGTGCAGCGGAAGGCGGCGCGGCCCTCAAGGTGCTCAAGCGGCTGCTCGCTGATGTTCAGACGTGCCAGCAGATCGCTGGAGATCTCTTCGAGCATTGCCAGATTGCCTTGATGCTCGGCAGTCGTGGGCGTCAGATCGTCGCTGTTGAAGTCGAAACTGGCGCCCAGGGTGTGCTCGCCCAGACGCGCCGGGGCGACGTAGCCTTCGGCGCACACCACCGTCGTCAAGGCATGACTTTTTGCAGTTTCAGCCAGACGCGTGATCTGTCCGCGAATGCGCTTGAGCGGCAATTCGGCGCTCTGGGCGAAGCGTTTGATGTCTGCGGCTCCGGCCAGTACCACAACCGCTGCACTGGCGAGCAGGCGTTCGCCGTCGAGGGCTTGCCACTGGTCAGCGACCTTGCGCAGCTCCAGGGCATGGTGATGGCTGAGCAGTTCGATGTTGACGTGCATCGCCTGGGCCTGACACAGCGCCGGCGGATGCACCCAACCGCCCTCGGGATAGAACAAACCGCCATGGGCCACGCCGACACCGGCACGCGCCTGGGCTTCAGGCTGTTCCAGCCATTGCAGAAGATCTTCGGGAAACGCCGTCGCCAGTTGCCCATGACGTTCGGCTTCTTTGGCATTGAACGCCAATTGCAGCACGCCGCAGTCATCCCAGTCAGTACCGCGCTGCAGCGTTTCGAGCAGTCGCCGGGTGTAACCGAAGCCGCTGACAATCAACTGCGACAACGCGGTGCCATGGGCGGACAGCTTCAGATAGAGCACGCCTTGCGGATTGCCCGAGGCTTCTTGCGCCACCTCAGCCTGACGCTCGAGCAGACTCACGTGCCAGCCACGTGCCGCCAGGCTCGACGCCGTTGCGCAGCCGGCGAGACCGGCGCCGATCACCAACGCCCGGCGTTCGCCGCGCAACGGAGCAGGGCGGGCAAACCAGGGTTTTGCCGGCACCGGCGCCGCCACCTCGGCGGGCCAGCCGAGAAACTCGCCACGCAGGATTTCCCATTTGTGGCCAATGCCCGGCGTGCGTTTCATCTTGAACCCGGCAGCATTGAGCAAGCGTCGCACCCAACCGGTGCTGGTAAAGGTGCTGATGGTCGAGCCCGGCGCGGCCAGACGCGCCAGTTCGACGAACAGTTCAGCCGTCCACATGTCGGGGTTTTTCGCCGGGGCGAAACCGTCGAGAAACCACGCGTCGATCTGCGCATCGAGTTGCGGCAGTTGCTCCAGTGCCTCGCCAATCAGCAAGGTCAGCGTCACCCGACCTCCGGCCAGCGTGATGCGCTGAAAGCCTGGATGAATCGCTACGTAGTGCTTGAGTAACTGATCGGCCAACGGCTTGAGCTCCGGCCACAATGCCAAGGCTCGGTGCAGGTCCGCAGGCGCCAGCGGGTACTTCTCGACGCTGACAAAATGCAGGCGCGCGCCCGCCACTGCGTGTTGCTCGAACAACTGCCAGGCACAGAGAAAATTCAACCCGGTGCCGAAGCCGGTTTCGCCAATGACCAGGCGCCCATTGGCCGGCAGCGCAGCGAAACGCTCGGCCAGACGGTTCTGTTCGAGGAACACGTAACGGGTTTCCTCCAGCCCTGACTGGTCGGAAAAATACACGTCATCGAACACCCGCGAGCGCGGGCGTCCGTGGTCATCCCAGTCGAGTTGGGCGTGGGGCATTTCGGCTTTCATGGCAGGCTCGGCAAACACAAGGCGGCCATTCTAGCCGATCGCGCGAGGGCTGCCTGATCCAGCGCAAGGTCCAGCATCGACCGCTCGGGGACAATCGTTGAACACAGGGAATTTCTGCGCCGCGCCCGTGCCCAATCCGCTAGTCTTGCTGAACCCTGGAAGGAGCCGTCCCATGTTTGAATCCGCTGAAATCGGTCACGCCATCGACAAAGACACCTATGAGGCGGCGGTCCCTGCGCTGCGCGAAGCCTTGCTTGAAGCGCAGTTCGAGTTGCAGCAGCAGAAGCGCTTTCCGGTGATCATCCTGATCAACGGCATTGAAGGGGCGGGCAAGGGCGAGACGGTCAAACTGCTCAATGAATGGATGGACCCGCGCCTGATCGAAGTGCGCACCTTCGACCAGCAAACCGATGAAGAACTCGCGCGGCCACCGGCCTGGCGCTACTGGCGGATGCTGCCGGCCAAGGGGCGGATGGGGGTGTTCTTCGGCAACTGGTACAGCCAGATGCTGCAGGGCAGGGTTCATGGGTTGTTCAAGGATCCCCGTCTGGATCAGGCCATTGCCGGCGCCGAGCGTCTGGAAAAGATGCTCTGCGATGAAGGTGCGCTGATCTTCAAGTTCTGGTTTCACCTGTCCAAGAAGCAGATGAAAGCGCGGCTCAAATCACTGGCCGACGACCCGCTGCACAGCTGGCGCATCAGTCCGCTGGACTGGCAGCAATCGCAGACCTACGACAAGTTCGTCAAATACGGCGAGCGCGTGTTGCGCCGCACCAGTCGCGATTACGCGCCGTGGCACATCATTGAAGGCGCCGACGCCAACTACCGCAGCCTGGCGGTGGGCAAGATTCTCCTTGAAGGACTGCAAAGTGCGCTCAAACGCGCCGAGGTCAATCCGCGTGAGGTGAGCGCCGCGCCGTTGGGGGCGCCGGTCGATCAGTTGAACCTGCTCGACAGCCTCGACCTGACACAGCGTCTGGACAAGAAAGACTACGAAGAACAACTGATCAGCGAGCAAGCGCGCCTGTCCGGGCTGATGCGCGATAAACGCATGCGTCGCCATGCGCTGATTGCGGTGTTCGAAGGCAACGATGCGGCCGGCAAGGGCGGCGCGATCCGGCGGGTGGCGGCGGCGCTCGACCCGCGTCAGTACAGCATCGTGCCGATTGCCGCGCCGACCGAAGAAGAGCGCGCGCAACCGTACCTGTGGCGGTTCTGGCGACACATTCCGGCACGGGGCAAATTCACCGTGTTCGACCGCTCGTGGTATGGGCGGGTGCTGGTCGAGCGCGTCGAAGGCTTCTGCACCCAGGCCGACTGGTTGCGCGCCTATGGCGAGATCAATGATTTCGAGGAGCAGTTGACCGACGCCGGGGTCATCGTCGTCAAGTTCTGGCTGGCCATCGACAAGGACACCCAGATGGAACGCTTTCAGGAGCGCGAAGAGATTTCCTTCAAGCGTTTCAAGATCACTGAAGACGACTGGCGCAATCGGGAAAAATGGGACGCCTATCGTGCGGCGGTCGGTGACATGGTCGATCGCACCAGCACCGAGATCGCGCCGTGGACCCTGGTCGAGGCCAACGACAAGCGCTGGGCACGGGTGAAAGTCCTGCGCACCATCAACCGCGCGCTGGAAGACGCGTTCGAGAAATCCGACAAGAAGGCCCGGAAGCACAAGAACTGAGACGATGGCCGCGCATACGCCGGGTGAATGATCCTCGCGGTCGGCAAGAAGGTGGACTTATGCTCAGGTCCACTTTCAACCGACAACAACAATGAGGTATGCCATGCGTGAAGTGGTGATCGTCGACAGCGTGCGGACCGGCCTGGCCAAATCCTTTCGCGGCAAGTTCAACCAGACCCGCCCCGATGACATGGCGGCCCACTGCGTCAATGCGCTGCTGACACGCAACGATATCGACCCGGCCAGCGTCGAGGATTGCATCATTGGCGCCGGCTCCAACGAAGGCGCGCAGGGCTACAACATCGGCCGCAACGTCGCGGTGCTCTCGCGATTGGGCACCGGCACCGCCGGCATGACCCTCAACCGTTTCTGCTCATCAGGTTTGCAGGCGATTGCGATTGCCGCCAACCAGATCGCCTCCGGTTGCAGCGAGATCATCGTTGCCGGCGGCGTCGAGTCGATCAGCCTGACCCTGAAAAGCGTCAACACCGATCACCTGATCAACCCTCTGCTCAAGCAGCAGACTCCTGGCATCTACTACACCATGGGCCAGACCGCCGAAGTGGTGGCGCGCCGTTACGGCGTCAGCCGCGAAGCGCAGGATCGTTATGCGCTGCAAAGCCAGATGCGTACGGCGCAAGCGCAAGCAGCCGGCCTGTTCGATGACGAAATCGTGCCGATGGCGGTGAAATACCGCGTCGAGGACAAGACCAGCGGTGAAGTGCAGATTGTCGACGGCGTCGTCGAGCGCGACGACTGCAACCGTCCGGACACGACCTACGAAAGCCTTGCCGGTTTGAAGCCGGTATTCGCCGACGACGGTTCGGTCACGGCGGGCAATTCATCACAGCTGTCCGACGGTGCGTCGATGACGCTGGTGATGAGTCTGGACAAAGCCCTGGAGCTGGGGCTCAAACCCAAAGCGTTTTTCCGCGGTTTCACTGTGGCCGGTTGCGAGCCGGACGAAATGGGCATCGGCCCGGTGTTCTCGGTGCCGAAACTGCTCAAGGCCAAGGGCCTGCAAGTGGCGGATATCGATCTGTGGGAATTGAACGAGGCGTTCGCTTCGCAGTGCCTGTACAGCCGCGATCGGCTGGAGATCGACAACGAGAAGTACAACGTCAATGGCGGCTCGATTTCCATCGGCCACCCGTTCGGCATGACCGGCTCGCGCCAGGTCGGGCATCTGGTTCGCGAGTTGCAGCGGCGCAATCTGCGTTACGGCATCGTCACCATGTGTGTGGGTGGCGGGATGGGGGCGAGCGGGTTGTTTGAGGCGGTGCGCTAAATCCAACACAATCCTTGTGGCGAGGGAGCTTGCTCCCGCTGGGCTGCGAAGCAGACCTGAATTTGCCGGTACAGCTTGAAGCGAGGGCCGCTTCGCGCCCCAGCGGGAGCAAGCTCCCTCGCCACAGGTCTACGCTGACTGCCGTTGCATTCGCGCGATGTAAGCCTTTATTTCCTGCTCTGCCTTCTCGGGACTGTCAAACGGCCCCTCAAGGGTATTTTCCCGGGTGCTGAAATACAGCTCGCCATTGACCCGACACACACGGTCGCTGCGAAAACGGGTGGCGGGGGCGCTGTCCTCGGCGCGCATGGCGTACATGTCGGTCTCCCTGATCAATGTGTGGAAAAGTCTGCAATCAGCTTATGCCTGAAGCACTTGGCGCGCCTGTCCGGCCGATCAACGGCGGCGTGGCGGTTTACTGCTGCGACCTGCACAGTTTCATTCGCGGCCTGCCGGCAACTGTCCCTGTGTTGCACGGGACAGGGCGCCTAGAATGACCGCTCTTGTCAGCAGGCTTTTGGGGTTCGCATGCACATTTCATCGGGGCGCTGGGTATACGGACTGTTCCTGGCGCTGCTGACCGCGTTTCTGTGGGGCATCCTGCCGATCAAGCTCAAACAGGTGCTGCTGGTGATGGACCCGGTCACGGTGACCTGGTTTCGCCTGTTGGTGTCCGGCGGCTGCCTGTTCATCTATCTGGCCTCGGTCAAACGCCTGCCGAGTCGCAAGGTGCTCGGCCCCAAGGGCGGCTGGCTGGTGCTGATGGCCGTGCTGGGGCTGGTCGGCAATTACGTGCTGTACCTGATGGGCCTCAACCTGCTCAGCCCCGGCACCGCGCAACTGGTGGTGCAAATGGGCCCGATCATGTTGCTGATTGCCAGCCTGTTCGTGTTCAGGGAACGCTTCAGCATCGGCCAGGGCATCGGCTTGCTGGTGCTGCTGATCGGCTTTGGTCTGTTCTTTAATCAGCGCCTGGCCGAACTGCTGACCTCGCTGTCCGATTACACCGCTGGCGTGCTGTTGGTGTTGCTGGCGTCGACCGTCTGGACCTTTTACGCGCTGGGCCAGAAGCAATTGCTGACGGTGTGGAATTCGTTGCAGGTGATGATGGTGATCTACCTGTTCTGCGCGCTGTTGCTGACGCCGTGGGTGCATCCGCTGGAAGCGCTGGAGCTGAGCCCGCTGCAGGGCTGGCTGTTGCTGGCGTGTTGCATGAATACCTTGATCGCTTACGGCGCATTCGCCGAAGCGCTGGCGCATTGGGAAGCGTCGCGGGTCAGTGCGACGCTGGCGATCACGCCGTTGGTGACGTTTGTTGCGGTGGCCATTGCGGCGCGGATCTGGCCCGAGTATGTGCATGCCGAGCAGATCAATGCCCTGGGCTATGGCGGGGCGGTGCTGGTGGTGCTGGGTTCGGCGCTGGTGGCGCTGGGGCCATCGTTGATTGCCGGGCTCAGGGCGCGCCGGGCCAGAGTTGTGCCTGGCTGACGATCGGCAGCGCCTGTATTCGCGAGCAGGCCCGCTCCCACTTTGGAATGCAATTTTCCTGTGGGAGCGAGCCTGCTCGCGAAGACGGACTTTCAGGCGCTACATGACTCAGCCCTTGGCGCCCGCTTCGATCATGTTCTCCGGCCGCACCCACGCATCGAACTCTTCATCGGTCAGATAACCCAGCTGCAACGCCGCCTCACGCAGGGTCAGCCCTTCGCTGTAGGCCTTCTTGGCGATCTCCGCCGACTTGTCATAACCGATGTGCGGGTTCAGCGCGGTCACCAGCATCAGCCCACGCTCCAGATGTTTGGCCATGGCCTCGGCATCCGGCTCGAGTCCGGCGATACAGTGCTGCTGGAAGTTGCTGCAGCCATCGCCGAGCAAGCGGATCGATTGCAGCAGGTTGTGGATGATCACCGGTTTGAACACGTTCAACTGCAAGTGCCCCTGGCTCGCAGCAATTCCGATCGCCACGTCGTTGCCGAGCACCTGACAGGCGAGCATCGACAGCGCTTCGCACTGGGTCGGGTTGACCTTGCCGGGCATGATCGAGCTGCCCGGTTCGTTGGCCGGCAGCTTCACTTCAGCGAAACCCGCGCGCGGACCCGAGCCAAGCAGACGCAGGTCGTTGGCAATTTTCATCAGCGCCACAGCGAGGGTTTTCAGCGCACCGGACAGGGTGACCAGCGGCTCATGGCCGGCCAGCGCGGCAAATTTGTTCGGCGCGGTGACGAACGGCAAGCCGGACAGCGCAGCGAGCTCGGCGGCAATCGCCTCACCGAAGCCGTGGGGCGAATTGAGCCCGGTGCCGACCGCAGTGCCGCCTTGGGCCAGCTCGCAGACCGCGGGCAATGCGGCACGAATCGCGCGCTCGGCATAATCCAGTTGCGCGATGAACCCGGACAGCTCCTGACCGAAGGTGACCGGCGTCGCGTCCATCATGTGCGTGCGCCCGGTCTTCACCAGTTTCATATGGCGCGCCGCCAGTTCAGCGAGGCCGCCGGACAACTCGGCAATCGCCGGCAGCAGCTGTTCCTGCACCGCTTTGGCGGTGGCGATGCTCATGGCGGTAGGGAAGCAGTCGTTGGAGCTTTGCGAGCGGTTGACGTGATCGTTCGGGTGCACCGGCGACTTGCCGCCGCGCGGGTTGCCGGCCAGTTCGTTGGCGCGGCCGGCAATCACCTCGTTGACGTTCATGTTGCTCTGGGTGCCGCTGCCGGTCTGCCAGACGACGAGCGGAAACTGCTCGTCGTGCTCGCCGGCGAGGACTTCATCGGCGGCCTGTTCGATCAGGCGGGCGATGTCGGCGGGCAGATCGCCGTTGCGGTCGTTGACCCGCGCGGCGGCTTTCTTGATCAGCGCCAGGGCATGCAGCACCGGTAGCGGCATGCGTTCCTGACCAATGGCGAAGTTGATCAGCGAGCGTTGCGTCTGAGCACCCCAGTAAGCGTCGTCCGGGACTTCGATCTGGCCCAGGCTGTCGGTTTCGATACGGCTCATCGTGCACACTCCTGTTGGTCTGTTGGCGCAATTTAGGCCGGCATAGGCCCGGGTGGTTCCATCGGCTCGATTGTTAACCGCAAAGCCCCGCCAATCAAGCGCGGCAAGGGGCGGGGGTTGAGCCACAGCGATTGTTAGGCGCAGAATGGTCGCCCTTGGGGTTCGACCTCGCTTTGCTTAAAGGAAACTCGATGACTCGTCTTCGCGCCATCTGTACCGCGGTTGCACTGGTTTGCGCCAGCGGCCAGGTGCTTGCCGATACCGCCAGCCACAACGCCAGTGCCGAAGCTTTCCTGACGCTGGCTCACGCTGACAAGCTGGGCACCCCGGTGTACATGCAAGTGCAGCAAATGTTCGCCCAGCGCTTTGAACAGACCAAAGCGCCGGAGTCGAAGAAAGCCGTTCTCGAAACCTACCAGGCCAAGGCCAACGCCGCGCTGGACCAGGCCATCGGCTGGAACAAGCTCAAGCCGGACATGGTCAAGCTCTACACCAGCAACTTCAGCGAATCCGAGCTGAAGGATCTGGTGGCTTTCTACCAGTCGCCACTGGGCAAGAAAGTCCTCGAAAAAATGCCGCAGCTGACCCAGCAGTCGGCGCAGATGACCCAGGGCAAACTGGAAAGCGCGGTGCCTGTGGTCAACAAGCTGCTCGACGACATGACCAAAGAGCTGGACCCGAAAGGCGCTGCTGCGCCGGCCAAGAAGAAGTAAGCGGAGTTCGTGATGACCATGCAACAACGCATCGAATCGACGCTGGCTTTGTTACAGCCTGAGCACCTGCAAGTGCTGGACGAAAGCCACATGCACAGTCGCGGGTTACAGACCCACTACAAGGCTGTGGTGGTCAGCACGCAGTTCGAAGGCCTGAACCGGGTCAAGCGTCACCAGAAAGTCTACGGCACGCTCGGCGAGCTGATGGGCGAGTTCCATGCGTTGGCGCTGCACACCTATACCCCGCAGGAATGGGCAGAGCTCGATGGCGCCCCGGCGTCGCCGACCTGTGCAGGAGGAAAGCAGCGATGAGCTTCAAGCGGCAAGCTGCAAGCAGAATCAAAAGCGGCGACGTACTGCTTGCCGCTTGAAGCTTGGAGCTTGCAGCTGCTTTTTTGCTAGAATCCCGACGCGCCGCTTAGCCGGCGCGTTTTTTTTGAATCCGGTTCACCCTTTGCGAGGGTAGCCACCTGGAGAAATACCCATGACACAACCGATTGTCGTGGCGGCACTGTATAAGTTCGTCACCCTCGAAGATTACGTTGACCTGCGCGAGCCACTGCTGCAAGCGATGGTCGACAACGGCATCAAAGGCACCCTGTTGATCGCCGAAGAAGGCATCAACGGCACGGTTTCCGGCAGCCGTGAGGGTATCGATGGTCTGCTCGCCTGGCTGAAGAACGATCCGCGCATGGTCGATATCGACCACAAGGAATCCTACTGCGACGAGCAGCCGTTCTACCGCACCAAGGTCAAGCTGAAGAAAGAGATCGTCACCCTCGGCGTCGAAGGCGTTGACCCGAACAAGAAGGTCGGCACCTACGTCGAGCCGCAGGACTGGAATGCGCTGATCAGCGACCCGGAAGTGCTGCTGATCGACACGCGCAACGATTACGAAGTGTCGATCGGCACCTTCGAAGGCGCCATCGATCCGAAAACCACCAGTTTTCGCGAGTTTCCCGACTACATCAAAGAACACTTCGACCCGGCCGTGCACAAGAAGGTCGCGATGTTCTGCACCGGCGGCATTCGCTGCGAAAAAGCCTCGAGCTACATGCTCGGCGAAGGTTTCGAAGAGGTCTACCACCTCAAGGGCGGCATTCTGAAATACCTCGAAGAGGTGCCGCAGGAAGAAACCAAGTGGCGCGGCGACTGCTTCGTCTTCGACAACCGCGTGACCGTGCGTCACGACCTGACGGAAGGCGACTACGATCAATGTCATGCCTGCCGCACACCGGTCAGCGTTGAGGATCGCGCCTCCGAGCACTACGTCGCCGGCATCAGTTGCCCGCATTGCTGGGACAAGCTCAGCGAGAAGACCCGGCGCAGCGCCATCGATCGGCAAAAGCAGATCGAACTGGCCAAGGCGCGCAACCAGCCGCACCCGATCGGCTACAACTATAAGCAAGCATCCACCGAGGCTTAACCATGTCTGCGCGCCTGCTCTATGTGATGGATCCGATGTGTTCGTGGTGCTGGGGATTTGCTCCGGTGGCCAAGTCACTGGTCGAGCAGGCGCAGGCAGCCGGGGTCGAGCTGCATCTGGTGGTTGGCGGTTTGCGTACCGGCAGCGGTTCGGCACTGGAGCCGACCACGCGACGCTACATTCTGGAGCACTGGCAAGCGGTCACCGAGGCCACCGGCCAGCCGTTCAAATTCGACGGCGCGTTGCCTGACGGTTTTGTCTACGACACCGAACCGGCCTGTCGCGCCATCGTCACCGCGCGCAGTCTGGCGCCGGATTGCGCGTGGACGTTGGTCGGGCTGATCCAGCAGGCGTTCTATGCCGAAGGTCGCGATGTCACCCAGGCCAGCGTGCTGGTCGAACTGGCGGAGCAGGCCGGTGTGCCGCGTATCGAATTCGCCGCGCTGTTCGATCATGCCGAGCAGCACAAGGCGACCCAGGCCGATTTCACCTGGGTGCAGGATCTGGGCATCGCCGGATTCCCGACCCTGCTCGCCGAGCGCAACGGTCAACTGGCGCTGCTGACCAACGGCTATCAACCGCTCAGCGAGCTGTCGCCATTGCTCGGCCGCTGGCTGGAGCGCGCGGCCTGTGTCTGACCGGGCCGATGACACGCCAGCCGTAGAGCGTGTCGACCGGCTGAGCTGGGCCGAAGTCCGGCGTCTGGCATTGCATCACAAGAAATCCCTGTGGATCGCCAACGGCGTGGCTGTGCTGGCGACGTTGTGCAGTGTGCCGATTCCGTTGCTGCTGCCATTGCTGGTCGACGAAGTCCTGCTCGGCCACGGCGATGCGGCACTGAAAGTCATGAACCATTTCCTGCCGAGCATGTGGCAGCAGGCGGCGGGTTATATCGGCCTGATGCTGGTGGTGACCCTGACTTTGCGTTGCAGCGCCCTGTGTTTTGGTGTTTTGCAGTCGCGGCTGTTCGCGCGGCTGGCCAAGGACATCGTCTACCGGATTCGCGTGCGTCTGATCGAACGGCTCAAGCGTATCTCCCTCGGCGAATACGAAAGCCTTGGCAGCGGCACGGTGACGACGCATCTGGTCACCGATCTGGACACGCTGGATAAATTCGTCGGCGAAACCCTTAGCCGCTTCCTTGTGGCCATGCTGACCCTGGTCGGCACCGCCAGCATCCTGATGTGGATGCACTGGAAACTGGCGCTGTTGATTCTGCTGTTCAACCCTCTGGTGATCTACGCCACGGTGCAGTTGGGCAAACGCGTCAAACATCTGAAGAAACTGGAGAACGACAGCACTTCGCGCTTCACCCAGGCGCTGAGTGAAACCCTCGATGCGATTCAGGAAGTGCGCGCCGGCAACCGCCAGGGCTATTTCCTCGGGCGCCTCGGGGTGCGAGCGCAGGAAGTGCGCAACTACGCGGTCAACTCGCAGTGGAAAACCGACGCCTCGAACCGCGCCAGTGGTTTGCTGTTCCAGTTCGGCATCGACATCTTCCGCGCAGCAGCGATGCTCACCGTGCTGTTTTCCGACCTGTCGATCGGCCAGATGCTCGCGGTGTTCAGTTACCTGTGGTTCATGATCGGCCCGGTCGAACAGTTGCTTAACCTGCAATACGCCTACTACGCGGCGGGCGGCGCACTGGCGCGGATCAATGAACTGCTGGCGCGCGCCGACGAGCCGCAGTATCCCGGCGGCGTCGATCCGTTCAAGGGCCGCGACACCGTCGGCATCGAGGTGCAAGGCCTGAGCTTCGGTTATGGCGACGAGCTGGTGCTGGATCAGATGAACCTGTCGATCCTGCCCGGCGAGAAAGTTGCGATTGTCGGCGCCAGCGGCGGCGGCAAGAGTACTTTGGTGCAGCTGCTGTTGGGCCTGTACACGCCAGCGGCCGGGACCATTCGCTTTGGCGGGTCGACCCAGCAGGAAATCGGTCTGGAGACGGTGCGCGAGAACGTCGCGGTGGTGCTGCAGCATCCGGCACTGTTCAACGACAGCGTGCGCGCCAACCTGACCATGGGCCGGATTCGCAGCGACGAAGCCTGCTGGCAGGCTCTGGAAATTGCGCAAATGGCCTCGACCATCCGCGCGCTGCCAGATGGCCTCGACAGCATCGTCGGTCGTTCCGGCGTGCGTTTGTCCGGCGGCCAGCGCCAACGTCTGGCGATCGCACGGATGATCCTCGCCGAGCCGAAAGTGGTCATTCTCGACGAAGCCACCTCGGCCCTCGACGCCGCCACCGAGTACAACCTGCATCAGGCGATGGCGAAATTTCTCAACGGTCGCACCACATTGATCATTGCCCATCGCCTTTCGGCGGTTAAGCAGGCGGACCGGGTGCTGGTGTTCGACGGCGGGCAGATCGCCGAGGACGGCGACCATCGCCAACTGATCGCCGACGGCGGTCTGTACGCCAAGCTCTACGGCAACTTGCAACAGCACTGATCGAAACCTTCGCCGACCTGTCAGACGTTCTGCGCGCGGTGTAAGGCCGCGCCTTGCCTTGAACGAGAACCCCACCTAGTCTCGTCATAGCGAATTCGCCCGGAAGGCGAGCGGGCAGTGCTCATGCAAGGACTCTCATGAAGCAAAAGCAGACTCTGGGAACACCACGGTTGTTGGGTATCGTCTGGCCCTTTATTGCTGTCGTGGTGTTCCAGGCATTACTCGGGGGCGTGAGCCTTTACGTGCTTTCGGCCGTGCGTGGCTACGTGGCTGGAGAAAGCCTGTGGTCCAAGGGCCAGAAAGACGCCATTTATTATTTGAACCTCTACGCCGACAGCCGTGACGAGGCGATCTACCGCAAGTACCTGACGGCCATCGCCGTGCCCCAGGGCGGGCACGAATTGCGCCTGGCGCTGGATCGTCAGCCGCCGGATCTGCAGGCCGCGCGCGAAGGCATACTCAAGGGCGGTAATCACCCCGACGACGTTTCCAGCCTGATCTGGCTGTACCTCAATTTCCGTCACTTCAGTTATCTCGAAACCGCCATCGATCGCTGGACGATCGGCGACGCCTATCTGGACCGATTGCACGAAGTCGCGCAGGAGATGCATCAGGGCATTGCCCGGAACCAGGCCAGCCCCGGCGATGTGCAGCGCTGGAAAGTGCAGATCTTCGCCATCAACGATGCCGTGACCCCGGCAGCCAGAGCTTTCAGCGATGCCTTGGGCGAAGGGTCGCGGGTGATCATGCGGATTTTGCTGTTCACCAACCTGGCCACCGCGCTGGGTCTGATCGTGCTGGCGCTGTGGCGCACGCACAAACTGCTCAAACAACGACATGAGTTTGCCCAGGCACTGCAACTGGAGAAGGATCGCGCGCACATCACCTTGCAGTCGATTGGCGATGGCGTGATCACCACCGACGTCAACGGCGCGATCGACTACATGAACCCGGCCGCCGAGGCCATGACTCACTGGAAGGCCGAGCAGGCGGCGGGCCTGCCGCTGTCGGCGCTGTTCAACCTGCTCGACGAGAATGCCCAGACCGAAGGGCTGACCTTGATCGAGCACATTCTCAGCGGTCAGCTCAGCGGCGGCAGCGAGCATTCCAAATTGATTCAGCGTCTGGATGGCAGCACGTTATCGGTGACCCTGGTCGGTGCGCCGATCCGCAATGCCGGCAATGTCAGCGGCACCGTGCTGGTGTTGCACGACATGACCCAGGAGCGGCAGTACATCGCCAATCTGTCCTGGCAGGCGACCCATGATGCGCTGACCGGGCTGGCCAACCGCCGCGAATTCGAATATCGCCTCGAACAGGCCTTGCACAACCTGACACGCCAGCCCGGGCGGCATGCGCTGATGTTCCTCGACCTGGACCAGTTCAAACTGGTCAACGACACCTGCGGCCATGCGGCAGGCGATGAGTTGTTGCGGCATATCTGCACGCTGCTGCAATCGGGCCTGCGCGAGGGCGACACGCTGGCGCGGCTGGGCGGCGACGAATTCGGCATCCTGCTGGAGAACTGCCCGCCGGAGGTGGCGGAGAAGATTGCCGAGAGCCTGCGCCAGACCGTGCAGAACCTGCATTTTGTCTGGAAAGGGCGGCCGTTTCTGACCACGGTCAGTATCGGCCTGGTCCACGTGGCGCAGAATCCGACCACCCTTGAGGCCTCGCTGCGGGCGGCGGACATGGCCTGCTACATGGCCAAGGAAAAGGGCCGCAACCGCGTGCAGGTCTATCACGCCGACGATTCCGAACTGTCCATGCGCTTCGGTGAAATGGCCTGGGTGCAACGGCTGCACATGGCGCTGGAGGAAAACCGCTTCTGCCTGTATGCCCAACAGATCGCGCCGCTCAAGCCGCAACCCGGCCAAGCCGGGCACATCGAGATTCTCCTGCGTCTGCACGATGAGTCGGGGCGGATGATTTTGCCTGACAGCTTTATTCCGGCGGCAGAGCGCTATGGTTTGATGACCCAGTTAGATCGCTGGGTAGTTCAAAACGTGTTTAAGGTAATTGCTCAGTGTATTGAGCAGGAACATGAACTTCCGTTAGCGATGTGTGCGATTAATCTGTCAGGCATTACTATCGGAGATGACGCGTTTTTGCACTTCCTGCGCGAACAGTTTGTTAACTACGCTATACCGCCTGAAATGATTTGTTTTGAAATTACTGAAACCAGTGCAATCGCCAATCTTGGCAGCGCGATTCGTTTTATCAATGAACTCAAAGGCTTAGGTTGTCACTTTTCCCTGGATGACTTTTGTGCCGGAATGTCTTCATTCGCTTACTTGAAACATTTGCCTGTAGACTTCCTGAAGATCGACGGGAGTTTCGTAAAGGACATGCTGGACGACCCGATTAATCGGGCAATGGTCGAGGTGATCAATCACATCGGCCATGTTATGGGTAAGCAGACAATTGCCGAGTTTGTTGAAACTAACCAGATCGAACAGGCATTGCTTGAAATAGGTGTGGATTACGCTCAGGGTTATGTCATAGAGCGTCCGCAGTTGTTTACCTGTGACAGTTTGCAAAGTCGCCCTGCCAGACCGCAGCCGTTGTTGTTCAAAGCGCCTGGCACGTTCCGTTGAAGTCTCTCGCCGATCCTTGCCATCACAACTCAAAAGGAGCCGAACAGTGATCGACACATTCAACCGAACCGGACCCCTCATGGAAGCTGCAAGTTATCCTGCCTGGGCACAACAGCTCATCAAGGATTGCAGCGAGAGCAAGCGCCGGGTTGTCGAACATGAACTTTATCAGCGCATGCGTGACAACAAACTCAGCGCGAAAACCATGCGCCAGTACCTGATCGGCGGCTGGCCGGTGGTCGAGCAGTTTGCCTTGTACATGGCGCAGAACCTCACCAAGACCCGCTTCGCCCGCCATCCCGGCGAGGACATGGCGCGGCGCTGGCTGATGCGCAACATCCGCGTCGAACTCAATCACGCCGACTACTGGATGCACTGGAGCCGCGCCCATGGCGTCAGCCTCGAAGATCTCCAGGCTCAGCAAGTGCCACCGGAACTGCATGCCCTGAGTCACTGGTGCTGGCACACCAGCTCAGCGGATTCGCTGATCGTCGCGATCGCCGCGACCAACTATGCGATCGAGGGCGCGACCGGGGAGTGGTCAGCGGTGGTCTGCTCGACCGGGGTCTATGCGGCGGCGTTCCCGGAAGAGGACCGCAAGCGCGCGATGAAGTGGTTGAAGATGCACGCCCAGTACGATGATGCCCACCCGTGGGAAGCGCTGGAAATCATCTGCACCTTGGCCGGCCTGAACCCGACCAAGGCTTTGCAGGCCGAGCTGCGGCAGGCGATCTGCAAGAGCTACGACTACATGTACCTGTTCCTCGAACGGTGCATGCAGCTTGAGACGTCGGAGCGGTTGCTGGTCAACCGCGAGCGCAGGACCGTCACCGAGAGCTGATAGAACTGTGGGAGCGAGCCTGCTCGCGAAAGCGGTGGGTCATTCAACGAATCGTTGTCTGACACTCCCTCTTCGCGAGCAGGCTCGCTCCCACAATGATTTCTAGCCGGCCATCGCCAGCCGGTTACGCCCCTCGCGCTTTGCGACATAGAGCGCACTGTCCGCGCGGCGCAGCAAGCTGTCCGCCGATTCGCCCGGCAACAACGTCGAGCATCCCAGGCTCACGGTGATCTCGATCAACTGGCCATCGGCGAAATATTCCTCCGACTGCGTCGCCTGGCGCAAACGCTCGCCGACCATCGCCGCCGCTTCACGGCCGGTGTTCGACAGCAGGATCAGAAACTCCTCGCCGCCATAACGGAACACCATGTCGACGTTGCGCAGCTGCGCCTTTATCGACGCTGCGATAGCCTTGAGCACGTCATCCCCGGCGCCGTGGCCGTGTTCGTCGTTGACCCGTTTGAAGTGGTCGATGTCGAGCATCAGCACCGACAGCGGCTGCACATGGCGGCGCGACATGTCGATCTCGCGCTGCAAGGTCTGCTCCATCGCCACGCGATTGCCGGCGCCGGTCAATGGGTCGCGCAAGGCACTTTGGGTGGCGGCGCGATATAGCAGGGCGTTGCGCATCGGGTACAACAGACAGGACAGCAGCGACTCGAGGTCGCCCTGTTCCTTGTCGTTGAAACGCTGATTGCGGCGGAAGACCAGCTCGCCCATGTGCTCGCCTTCGTGGCTCAGGGTGTAGCTGACCGAATGGTGGCCGCGGGCGCCGAACTCCAGGCGCAGATCACTGGCCTTATGCACGTAGCTCAGCGCGTCCAACGGCACCAGGCGCTGAATTTCGCGGAAAAAGAGGCCAAGGATGCGCTGTGGCTCAAGGCTGGTTTGCAGTTGCAGGCTCATTTGCTGACGCAATTGCGCCAGGCCGGTCGGGCGCTCGATCAGCGCCGGTAGTTGACCGAAGCCCAGGCGCTGCAATTTGGCACTGTCAAAGTCAATTGCATGGGTCTGGGAAGGAGATTTCATATGGCGTGAGCCCCTAAGCAGTAAGTCTGTCTTACAGGCTGGGTGAGAGCGGCTATGGGCTGCGCGTCGTACTGATCCATCAGTCCCGTAGGACGTTTGGCGTAAGTTTAGTCTGCCGCAGGACGATCAGTCAGCTATCGAAATCGGCGTTGCCCCATGGCCATCACACGGCATGTTTTGAGGGAATTTAGAGCGAAACCCGTGCCATTCGGTTCGATTTTATTTAAAGCTTTTCGAATCAATGACTTGCTGAAAGGTGCCAGCGTCCCGCGCTGGGTAATTGGCGGCTTTGTGACGCTTCTGAGCGGCAATGGTTTGCCGCGACAGCATTCTGCCGCGGCAACAAATGCGACGTATGGCGTTATTGAGCGTTGAAAGCCTGGCCATTGACGCCTGTGCTGTCGGGACCCATCAGGTACAGATACACCGGCATGATCTCTTCCGGCGTCGGGTTGTTCAGCGGATTCTCCGCCGGGTACGCCTGCGCACGCATGCTGGTGCGGGTGCCGCCGGGGTTGATGCTGTTGGAGCGCACCGGCGCCACGCCTTCGACTTCGTCCGCCAGGGTTTGCATCAGGCCTTCGGTGGCGAATTTCGACACACCGTAGGCGCCCCAATACGCACGGCCCTTGCGCCCGACGCTGCTGGAGGTGAACACCACCGAAGCATCCTGCGACAGCTTGAGCAGCGGCAGCAGGGTGCTGGTCAGCATGAACATCGCGTTGACGTTGACCTGCATGACGCGCATGAAGTTTTCGCCGGACAGTTGCTCGATCGGCGTGCGTGGGCCGATGATCGAGGCGTTGTGCAGCAGCCCGTCGAGGTGGCCGAACTCGGTTTCGATCATCGCCGCCAGTTCATCGTACTGATGGGGCAGGGCAGTCTCAAGGTTGAACGGGATCACCGCCGGCTGCGGATGACCGGCCGCTTCGATCTCGTCGTAGACCTCGGTCAGATTGGCCTCTGTCTTGCCCAGCAGCAGCACGGTGGCGCCGTGTGCGGCATAGGTCTTCGCCGCAGCCGCGCCGATGCCACGACCGGCACCCGTGACGAGAATCACCCGGTCCTTGAGCAATTCGGGGCGAGCGGTGTAATCAAACATAAAAACCTCATAGTCCTTAAAAGATCGTCCGAACGCGGCCCGAGCCTTCGGCAGCTCCTGCATGGGTATGCATTCTCCTGTAGGAGCTGCCAAAGGCTGCGATCTTTTGATTTTGGTCAGCAGCTGCAAAGCGCGCTATCGAGCACCTTGCGCAACTCCAGCGGGTGATCCACGACCACGTCCGCGCCCCAATGCCGCGGGTTGTCGTCAGGGTGAATGTAGCCATAGGTCACCGCAGCGGTCTTGGTGCCGGCGTCGCGGCCCGATTCGATATCGCGCAGATCATCGCCGATAAACAGCACGGTCGACGGATCCAGATCAAGCATCTTGCAGGCGAGGATCAACGGCTCCGGGTCCGGCTTGCTGTTCTTCACATGGTCCGGGCAGATCAGCAGCGCCGAACGCTCGGCCAGCCCCAGACGTTGCATGATCGGCTCGGCGAAGCGCACCGGTTTGTTGGTGACCACACCCCAGATCAGGTTGGCCTTTTCGATGTCGGCGAGCAGTTCGCTCATGCCGTCGAACAGTCTGCTGTGCACTGCGCAGCCGACCAGATAGCGCTCGAGAAACTCCAGGCGCAGCTCCTCGAAGCCGGGCGATTCCGGGTCCATCGAGAACGTCACCGCGACCATCGCCTTGGCGCCGCCGGAGATTTCATCGCGAATGTGCTTGTCGTTGATCGGCGGCAAACCGCGATCGGCGCGCATTGCCTGGCAGATGGCAATGAAGTCCGGCGCGGTGTCGAGCAGGGTGCCGTCCATGTCGAAAAGTACCGCTCTGATGGCCATCGGCTTATTCCTCGCGCAGGGTCTGGATCATGTAGTTGACGTCAACGTCGCTGGCCAGCTTGTAGTGCTTGGTCAGCGGGTTGTAGGTCAGACCGATGATGTCCTTGACGGTCAGGCCGGCCATGCGGCTCCACGCGCCGAGCTCGGACGGGCGAATGAATTTCTTGAAATCATGGGTGCCGCGCGGCAGCAGCTTCATGATGTATTCGGCGCCGATGATCGCGAACAGATAAGCCTTCGGGTTGCGGTTGATGGTCGAGAAGAACACCTGGCCGCCCGGCTTGACCATGCGGAAGCAGGCGCGGATCACTGAGGACGGATCCGGCACGTGCTCGAGCATTTCCAGGCAGGTGACCACATCGAACTGCTCGGGCATCTCGTCAGCGAGGGCTTCGGCGGTGATCTGCCGGTATTCGACGCTGACCCCGGATTCCAGCTGATGCAGTTGCGCGACCGCCAGCGGCGCTTCGCCCATATCGATGCCCATCACCGTGGCGCCGCGCTGGGCCATGGCTTCGCTGAGGATGCCGCCGCCGCAGCCGACGTCGAGGACTTTCTTGCCGGCCAGGTTGACCCGTTCGTCGATCCAGTTGACCCGCAGCGGGTTGATGTCGTGCAGTGGCTTGAATTCGCTTTCGCGGTCCCACCAGCGATGGGCCAGGGCCTCGAATTTGGCGATTTCGGCGTGGTCGACGTTGCTCATGTTCAATTCCTCGAAAAATCTGAAAAGGGCTGTAGCCGCGGGTATTGCGCCGCGGTGTTCACGATTCGGTATGGCCGCTGATGCGCTGGCCCCAGTGGCGGGCGCTCTCGCCCAGCTGTTGTTCGTCCATGCGGGTCAGGCGCCGATCGTCGAGCAGTTGTTTGCCGGCGACCCACAGGTGTTTCACGCAATCGCGCCCGGTGGCATAGATCAACTGCGACACCGGGTCGTACACCGGTTGCTGCGCCAGACCGGACAGATCGAAAGCGACGATGTCCGCGGCTTTGCCGATCTCCAGCGAGCCGACCTGCGTCTCGATGCCCAATGCACGGGCGCCGTTCAGCGTGGCCATGCGCAAGGCGCGATGGGCATCCAGCGCGGTGGCGGAGCCAGCGACGGCTTTGGCCAGCAGGGCGGCAGTGCGGGTTTCGCCGAGCAGGTCGAGATCATTGTTGCTCGCCGCGCCATCGGTGCCGACAGCCACATTGACCCCAGCCTGCCACAAACGCTCGACCGGGCAGAAGCCGCTGGCCAGTTTGAGGTTGGATTCCGGGCAGTGGATCACGCTGCTGTTGCTTTCTACCAGCAGGGCGAGGTCGTCATCGCTGATCTGGGTCATGTGCACGGCCTGGAACCGCGGGCCGAGCAGGCCAAGGCGCGCGAGGCGCGCCAGTGGCCGTTCGCCGGTCTGCTCGACGGCCTGCTGCACCTCGAATGCGGTTTCGTGCACGTGCATGTGGATCGAGGCGTCCAGCTCCTCGGCGATCACCCTGATTTTCTCGAGGTTCTCATCGCCGACGGTGTAGGGTGCATGAGGGCCGAAAGTGATCTTGATGCGTTCGTGATGCTTGAGGTCGCCGAACAACTCGACGCCCTGACGAATGGCTTCGTCGGCGCTGCTGGCACCGGGGATCGGGAAATCGAGGATCGGAATGGCGATCTGCGCACGGATGCCGCTGTTGTGCACGCGCTCGCTGGCGACTTTCGGGAAGAAATACATGTCCGAAAAACAGCTGATGCCGCCCTTGATCTGCTCGGCGATCGCCAGATCGGTGCCGTCGCGGACGAAGTCTTCATCGACCCATTTGCCTTCGGCCGGCCAGATGTGATTTTCCAGCCAGGTCATCAGCGGCAGATCGTCGGCCAGGCCCCGGAACAGTGTCATCGCCGCATGGCCGTGGGCGTTGATCAGCCCCGGCGCCAGCAAGATATCCGGCAGTTCACGGATTTGCGTGGCGTTACACTTCAATGCTTCAGCCCGCGGGCCGATAAATACGATGCGGCCATCACGGATGCCCAGGCCGTGCTCCTTGAGCACCACGCCTGCAGGTTCGACGGGAACCAGCCAGGTCGGCAGCAATAACAGGTCGAGCGCAATGGCAGGTTTCGGCATCGAGGGTCGGTTCCAGTGCTTTTGTAAAGGATGGCGAAGTATACCCGAGCGTCTTCGCGGGGGGATCGCTATAATCGGCGGCTTTTGTTCATGAGTGCGGGGTGTGGGATGCGCGATCGACTGTTGGCTGCGGAGAAAGTGAAGGCCATCGATTGGCGTGATGGCGCGCTGCACCTGCTGGATCAGCGTATTTTGCCGTTCGAGGAAACCTGGATCGCTTACACCAGCGCCGCCGGCGTGGCCGAGGCGATTCGCTCGATGGTCGTGCGTGGCGCGCCGGCCATCGGCATCAGCGCGGCCTATGGCATCGTCCTCGCGGCGCGGGCGCGGATTGCCGAGGGTGGCGACTGGTACGCGGCGCTGGAAGAGGATTTTGCCCTGCTGGCGGATTCGCGGCCGACCGCGGTCAATCTGTTCTGGGCGCTGGGCCGCATGCACGATCGCCTGGATCGTTTGAAGAGCAACGCCGATCCGCTGGCGGCGCTGGAGGCCGAAGCCATCGCCATTCACCAAAGCGACCGCGAAGCCAACCTGACCATGGCGCAACTCGGCGTCGATCTGATTCGCAAGCATCAGGGCAACGCTCAGGCCATTCTGACTCACTGCAACACTGGCGCGCTGGCGACCGGCGGGTTCGGTACTGCGCTGGGTGTGATCCGCGCCGCTTATATAGAAGGCATGGTCGAGCGCGTCTACGCCGACGAAACCCGACCGTGGCTGCAGGGCTCGCGGCTGACCGCGTGGGAGCTGGCCAACGAAGGCATCCCGGTGACCCTGAACGCCGACTCCGCCGCCGCGCACATCATGAAAACCAAAGGCGTGACCTGGGTGATCGTCGGCGCTGATCGCATCACCGCCAATGGCGACGTGGCGAACAAGATCGGGACTTATCAACTGGCGGTGAACGCCATGCACCACGGCGTGCGCTTCATGGTCGTCGCGCCGAGTTCGACCATCGACATGAATCTGGCCAGCGGCGATGACATCCCGATCGAAGAGCGTGATGGCGCCGAGCTGCTGGAAGTTGGCGGCAAACGCGTCGGTGCCGACGTTGAAGCGTTCAACCCGGTGTTCGATGTCACTCCGGCGGATCTGATCGACGCGATCGTCACCGAAAAAGGCATCGTCGAGCGGCCGGACACCGCGAAAATGGCCCAGCTGATGTGCCGCAAGCGCCTGCATTGACAGGCTCTGGTCTTGCATTGAGCCCTTCGCGAGCAGGCTCGCTCCCACAGGTTTCGTGATCGCCACAGACCATTGTGGGAGCGAGCCTGCTCGCGAAGAGGCCGGTAAAGTCAATAAACAACTCCAATTCAGGCCGAGATTTCACATTCAACGAAGCTCTGAGCCTCTCTCGTCCCCCTCAAGCCTGTCATCGGTCAACTAACTATGCTCCATGCGCATCTGGGGGATAGGTGCGTGGCGGCCTTTGTGATAACATCCGGCGTTTTCCGAGGCGGCTCCACGGAGCTGTCTTTACTGCGCAAATCCGCGATCCAATGTTGATTTGTCGTAAGTCGGCGCATGGCACTCGGCCGGCCCCGACGAGCTTCGTTGCTCCCACATGGATATGACGAAGTTTCACCAGAAAAAGGAATCAGGCTTCTCATGGGCGAACTGGCCAAAGAAATCCTCCCGGTCAATATCGAAGACGAGCTGAAACAGTCCTACCTCGACTACGCAATGAGCGTGATCGTCGGCCGTGCACTGCCGGATGCGCGCGATGGCCTCAAGCCCGTGCACCGTCGCGTACTGTTCGCGATGAGCGAGCTGGGCAACGACTACAACAAGCCGTACAAGAAATCTGCCCGTGTCGTCGGCGACGTGATCGGTAAGTATCACCCGCACGGCGACACTGCCGTGTACGACACCATCGTTCGTATGGCCCAGCCTTTCTCCCTGCGCTACCTGCTGGTCGACGGCCAGGGCAACTTCGGGTCGGTCGACGGCGACAACGCCGCGGCCATGCGATACACCGAAGTGCGCATGACCAAGCTGGCGCACGAACTGCTGGCTGACCTGCACAAGGAAACCGTGGACTGGGTGCCGAACTACGACGGCACCGAACTGATCCCGGCGGTCATGCCGACCCGCGTACCGAACCTCCTGGTCAACGGTTCCAGCGGTATCGCCGTGGGCATGGCGACCAACATTCCGCCGCACAACCTCGGTGAAGTCATCGACGGTTGCCTGGCCCTCATCGACAATCCCGAGCTGACCGTCGATGAGCTGATGCAGTACATCCCCGGTCCGGACTTCCCGACTGCCGCGATCATCAACGGTCGCGCCGGCATCATCGAAGCCTATCGCACCGGTCGCGGGCGCATTTACATGCGTGCCCGCTCGATCATCGAAGACATCGACAAGGTCGGTGGCCGTCAGCAGATCGTCATCACCGAACTGCCTTACCAGTTGAACAAGGCGCGTCTGATCGAGAAGATCGCCGAACTGGTCAAGGAGAAGAAGCTCGAAGGCATCACCGAGCTGCGTGACGAGTCCGACAAGGACGGTATGCGCGTCGTGATCGAACTGCGTCGCGGCGAAGTGCCTGAGGTGATCCTCAACAATCTCTACGCCCAGACCCAGCTGCAATCGGTGTTCGGTATCAACATCGTCGCGCTGATCGACGGCCGTCCGCGCATCCTCAATCTCAAGGATCTGCTGGAAGCCTTCGTCCGTCACCGTCGCGAAGTGGTCACCCGCCGTACCGTGTTCGAACTGCGCAAGGCGCGCGAGCGCGGGCACATTCTCGAAGGCCAGGCCGTTGCCCTGTCGAACATCGACCCGGTGATCGCCCTGATCAAGGCCTCGCCAACGCCGTCGGAAGCCAAGGAAGCGCTGATCAGCACGCCTTGGGAATCCTCGGCGGTGGTGGCGATGGTTGAACGTGCCGGTGCCGATTCGTGCCGTCCGGAAAACCTCGATCCGCAATACGGTCTGCGCGAAGGCAAGTACTTCCTTTCGCCAGAACAGGCTCAAGCCATTCTCGAACTGCGCCTGCACCGCCTGACCGGTCTGGAGCACGAGAAGCTGCTGGCCGAGTACCAGGAGATCCTCAACCAGATCGGCGAGCTGATCCGCATCCTCAACAGCGCTGTGCGCCTGATGGAAGTGATCCGCGAAGAGCTGGAAGTGATCCGCGCCGAATACGGCGACGTGCGCCGCACCGAAATTCTCGATGCCCGTCTCGACCTGACCCTCGGCGACATGATCCCGGAAGAAGAGCGCGTCGTGACCATTTCCCACGGTGGCTACGCCAAGACCCAGCCGCTGGCTGCGTACCAGGCTCAGCGTCGTGGCGGCAAAGGCAAGTCGGCCACCGGCGTCAAGGACGAGGACTACATCGCTCACCTGCTGGTCGCCAACAGCCACACCACGCTGCTGCTGTTCTCGAGCAAGGGCAAGGTGTACTGGCTCAAGACCTACGAAATTCCGGAAGCATCCCGCGCGGCCCGTGGTCGTCCGCTGGTCAACCTGCTGCCGCTGGATGACGGTGAATACATCACCACCATGCTGCCGGTCGAGGAATATACCGAAGGTCACTACATCTTCATGGCCACCGCCAACGGCACCGTGAAGAAGACCCCGCTGGAATCCTTCAGTCGTCAGCGCAGCGTCGGTCTGATCGCGCTGGAGCTGGACGAAGGCGACGTGCTGATCTCTGCGGCCATTACCGATGGCCAGCGCGAAGTGATGCTGTTCTCCGACGGCGGCAAGGTCACCCGCTTCAAAGAGTCCGATGTACGTGCCATGGGCCGTACCGCGCGCGGCGTGCGCGGCATGCGTCTGCCGGAAGGGCAGAAGCTGATTTCCATGCTGATCCCGGAAGAAGGCAGCCAGATCCTCACCGCCTCCGAGCGTGGTTATGGCAAGCGCACCGCGATCACCGAGTTCCCTGAATACAAGCGTGGCGGCCAGGGCGTGATCGCCATGGTCAGCAACGAGCGTAACGGCCGTCTGGTCGGCGCGGTGCAGGTGCTCGACGGTGAAGAAATCATGCTGATCTCCGATCAGGGCACTCTGGTGCGTACCCGTGTCGGCGAAGTGTCGAGCCTGGGCCGTAACACTCAGGGCGTGACGCTGATCAAGCTGGCCAAGGATGAAACCCTGGTCGGGCTGGAGCGGGTCCAGGAGCCTTCGGAAGTCGAAGGCGAAGAGCTCGAAGGTGAAGAGGGCGAGGAATTCGCAGGCAGCGTCGGCATCGACGAGGCAGGTGAAGACCAGCAACTCGACGCCGCAGCTGACGAAGAACCGCAGGAATAATTGGACAAACGAGGGGGCGGATGAGAATTCGCCCCCTTGTTATTTGTCCGGTATGAATTTTCGACATCATGGAGCCCCCTGTGGGAGCGAGCCTGCTCGCGAAAGCAGGCGCTGCGGTACCTCTGAAGCACCGCGGTGATGCATTCGCGAGCAGGCTCGCTCCCACAGGGCCATGTTGATCGGTAGTGTGATTTATTGCGTGATACCACCAAATCAGAGCGAGATTGGATGTGAGCAAGCGAGCCTATAACTTCTGCGCCGGTCCTGCGGCGCTGCCTGAAGCTGTCCTGCAGCGCGCCCAGGGTGAACTCCTTGATTGGCACGGCAAGGGTCTGTCGGTCATGGAAATGAGCCATCGCAGCGATGAGTTCGTGTCCATTGCCACCCAGGCCGAGCAGGATCTGCGTGACCTGCTGAATATCCCGTCGAACTACAAAGTGCTGTTCCTGCAGGGCGGCGCCAGCCAGCAGTTCGCACAGATCCCGCTGAACCTGCTGCCCGAAGGTGGTTCGGCCGACTACATCGACACCGGTATCTGGTCGCAGAAAGCCATCGAAGAAGCCTCGCGCTACGGTCACGTCAACGTTGCCGCTACCGCCAAGCCTTACGACTATTTCGCCATTCCCGGCCAGAACGAGTGGAATCTGTCGAAAGACGCCGCGTACGTTCACTACGCGCCGAACGAAACCATCGGCGGTCTGGAATTCCAGTGGATCCCGCAAACCGGTGACGTGCCGCTGGTGGCCGACATGTCCTCGGACATTCTTTCGCGTCCGGTCGACATCTCGCGTTTCGGCATGATCTACGCCGGCGCACAGAAGAACATCGGCCCGAGCGGCATCCTCGTCAACATCATCCGCGAAGACCTGCTCGGCAAGGCCCGCTCGCTGTGCCCGACCATGCTCGACTACAAGGTCGCGGCCGACAACGGCTCGATGTACAACACCCCGCCGACCCTGGCCTGGTACCTGTCCGGTCTGGTGTTCCAGTGGCTGAAAGAGCAGGGCGGCGTCGAAGCGATCGCCAGGCTCAATGACGTCAAGCAACGCACCCTGTACGACTTCATCGATGCCAGCGGCCTCTACAGCAACCCGATCAACAAATCGGATCGCTCGTGGATGAACGTGCCGTTCCGTCTGGCTGACGATCGTCTGGACAAGCCGTTCCTCGCCGGTGCCGACGAGCGCGGTCTGCTCAACCTCAAGGGCCACCGCTCGGTGGGCGGCATGCGCGCCTCCATCTACAACGCTGTCGACATCACTGCGGTCAACGCGCTGGTGGCCTACATGGCGGAATTCGAGAAGGAACACGGCTGATGTCCGAGCAAGAACTCAAGGCACTGCGCGTTCGCATCGACGCTCTGGACACCAAAGTCCTCGAGCTGATCAGTGAGCGTGCGCGTTGCGCCCAGGAAGTCGCCCGCGTGAAGATGGCCTCGCTGGCCGAAGGCGAAGTGCCGGTGTTCTATCGTCCCGAGCGCGAAGCTCAGGTGCTCAAGCGCGTGATGGAGCGCAATCAGGGGCCGCTGGGCAACGAAGAGATGGCGCGGCTGTTCCGCGAAATCATGTCCTCGTGCCTGGCGCTGGAGCAGCCGCTGAAAGTGGCGTATCTGGGTCCTGAGGGCACTTTCACCCAAGCGGCGGCGATGAAGCACTTCGGTCACGCAGTGATCAGCAAGCCAATGGCGGCGATCGACGAAGTGTTCCGTGAAGTCGCCGCCGGTGCGGTGAATTTCGGCGTGGTGCCAGTGGAAAACTCCACCGAGGGCGCGGTCAACCACACGCTGGACAGCTTCCTCGAGCACGACATGGTGATCTGCGGCGAAGTCGAGCTGCGCATCCACCATCATCTGCTGGTCGGCGAAAACACCAAGACCGACAGCATCAGCCGCATCTATTCCCATGCGCAGTCGCTGGCCCAGTGCCGCAAGTGGCTGGACGCGCATTACCCGAATGTCGAGCGCGTCGCGGTGTCGAGCAACGCCGAAGCGGCCAAGCGGGTCAAGGGTGAGTGGAATTCCGCGGCGATCGCCGGCGACATGGCAGCGGGGCTGTACGGCCTGACGCGCCTGGCCGAGAAGATCGAAGACCGTCCGGACAACTCCACGCGCTTTTTGATGATCGGTAATCAGGAAGTGCCGCCGACCGGCGACGACAAGACCTCGATCATTGTGTCGATGAGCAACAAGCCCGGCGCGCTCCATGAGCTGCTGGTGCCGTTCCATGACAATGGCATCGACCTGACCCGCATCGAAACCCGTCCGTCGCGCAGCGGCAAATGGACCTACGTGTTCTTCATCGACTTCGTCGGCCACCACCGTGATCCGTTGATCAAAGGTGTGCTGGAAAAGATCAGTCAGGAAGCAGTAGCACTCAAAGTGCTGGGTTCCTACCCGAAAGCAGTTCTCTAAGGGGCGGTAGCAAATGAGTGGCAACTTCCTCGCTCTGGCACAGCCGGGCGTGCAACAACTTTCGCCGTACGTTCCGGGCAAGCCTGTGGACGAACTGGCGCGCGAGCTGGATCTGGATCCGGCAAAAATCGTCAAACTGGCGAGCAATGAAAACCCGCTGGGCGCCAGCCCGAAAGCCTTGGCGGCGATTCGCGAAGAGCTGGCCGAGCTGACTCGTTACCCGGACGGCAACGGTTTCGCCCTGAAATCGCTGCTCGCCGAGCAGTGCCGCGTCGAGCTGAATCAGGTCACCCTGGGCAATGGCTCTAACGATATTCTTGAGCTGGTTGCCCGTGCCTATCTGGCACCGGGCCTGAATGCGGTGTTCAGCGAGCACGCTTTCGCCGTATATCCGATTGCCACCCAAGCGGTCGGTGCACAAGCCAAAGTCGTGCCGGCCAAGGATTGGGGACATGATCTGCCAGCGATGCTTGCGGCCATCGATGCCAACACCCGCGTGGTGTTCATTGCCAACCCGAACAACCCGACCGGCACCTGGTTCGGCGCAGAAGCGCTGGACGAGTTCCTGCAGGACGTTCCCGAGCACGTGCTGGTAGTGCTAGATGAGGCTTACATCGAATACGCCGAAGGCAGCGACTTGCCGGACGGCCTCGACTTTCTTGCGGCTTATCCAAACCTGCTGGTGTCGCGCACGTTCTCCAAAGCCTATGGCCTGGCAGCGCTGCGCGTCGGTTACGGCTTGTCGACGCCTGTGGTGGCAGATGTGCTGAACCGCGTTCGCCAGCCGTTCAACGTCAACAGCCTCGCCCTCGCCGCAGCTTGTGCAGCATTGAAGGACGATGAGTATCTGGCGCAGAGCCGTCAGCTCAACGAAGCAGGCATGCAGCAGTTGCAGGCTGGTTTCCGTGAGCTGGATCTGGGCTGGATCGAGTCCAAAGGCAACTTCATTTGCGTCGATCTCGGCCAGGTCGCGGCGCCGGTTTTCCAGGGCTTGCTGCGCGAAGGCGTGATCGTGCGTCCGGTGGCCAATTACGGCATGCCGAACCACCTGCGGGTGACCATTGGTCTGCCAGCGGAAAACAGCCGTTTCCTCGAGGCGCTGCGCAAGGTTCTGGCTCGTGGTTGATGTCACTGCGCTGCAACCTGCTGCACCTATGATCGATCGCCTTGTGGTGGTCGGTCTGGGATTGATCGGTGGTTCGTTTGCCAAAGGCTTGCGTGAAAGCGGCCTGTGCCGTGAAGTGGTCGGCGTCGATCTGGATCCGCAATCGCGCAAGCTCGCGGTCGAGTTGGGGGTCGTCGATCGCTGTGAAGACGACTTGGCGGCAGCCTGCGTCGGCGCTGATGTGATTCAGCTGGCGGTGCCGATTCTGGCGATGGAAAAACTGCTCGCACGTCTGGCTGTAATGGATCTGGGGCAGGCGATCCTCACGGATGTCGGCAGCGCCAAGGGCAATGTGGTGCGCGCGGCGACCGAAGCGTTCGGCGGCATGCCGGCGCGGTTCGTGCCGGGCCACCCGATTGCCGGTTCCGAGCAGAGCGGGGTGGAAGCCTCGAATGCCGAGCTGTTCCGTCGGCACAAGGTGATCCTGACGCCGCTTGAGCAGACCGATCCTGCCGCGCTGGCGCTGGTCGATCGCCTGTGGCGCGAGCTGGGCGCCGATGTCGAGCACATGCAGGTCGAGCGTCACGACGAAGTGCTTGCCGCGACCAGTCATCTACCGCACCTGCTGGCCTTTGGTCTGGTCGATTCGTTGGCCAAGCGCAATGAAAATCTGGAGATCTTCCGTTACGCTGCCGGTGGTTTTCGCGATTTCACAAGAATCGCCGGAAGCGACCCGGTGATGTGGCACGACATCTTCCTCGCCAACCGCGAGGCTGTCCTGCGCACACTCGATACATTTCGCAGCGACCTCGACGCCTTGCGCGACGCGGTCGATGCAGGGGATGGGCACCAATTGTTGGGCGTTTTCACGCGCGCCCGGGTTGCCCGCGAGCATTTCAGTAAAATCCTGGCCCGCAGGGCCTATGTGGACGCTATGAATTCCAACGATCTGATCTTCCTGGCTCAACCTGGTGGCCGCCTGTCCGGTCGGATTCGCGTACCGGGTGACAAATCGATTTCCCACCGTTCGATCATGCTCGGCTCGCTGGCCGAAGGCGTCACCGAGGTCGAAGGCTTCCTCGAGGGCGAAGACGCCCTGGCGACCTTGCAGGCGTTTCGCGACATGGGCGTGGTCATCGAAGGCCCGCACCACGGCCGCGTGACCATTCACGGTGTCGGCCTGCACGGCCTGAAACCGGCGCCGGGCCCGATCTATCTGGGCAACTCCGGCACCTCGATGCGTCTGCTCTCCGGCCTGCTGGCGGCGCAGGACTTCGACAGCACCCTGACCGGCGACGCGTCGCTGTCCAAGCGTCCGATGAATCGTGTGGCCAATCCTCTGCGGGAAATGGGCGCCGTGATCGAAACCGCCGCTGAAGGTCGTCCGCCGATGACCATTCGCGGTGGCCACAAGCTCAAAGGCCTGACCTACACCATGCCGATGGCCAGCGCTCAGGTGAAATCCTGCCTGCTGCTCGCCGGCCTGTACGCCGAAGGCAAGACCACCGTCACCGAGCCAGCACCGACCCGTGACCACACCGAGCGCATGCTGCGTGGCTTCGGCTACCCGGTCAGCGTCGACGGTGCCACGGCTTCGGTCGAGTCCGGCGGCAAGCTCACTGCAACTCACATCGAAGTGCCGGGCGATATCTCGTCATCGGCGTTCTTCCTCGTCGCGGCCTCGATCGCCGAGGGTTCCGAACTGGTGCTGGAGCACGTCGGTATCAACCCGACCCGTACTGGCGTGATCGACATCCTGCGTTTGATGGGCGCTGATATCACTCTGGAAAACCAGCGCGAAGTCGGCGGTGAGCCAGTGGCTGACTTGCGCGTGCGGGCAGCTAGACTCAAAGGTATCGAGATTCCGGAAGAACTGGTGCCGCTGGCGATCGACGAATTCCCGGTACTGTTCGTCGCTGCTGCATGCGCCGAAGGGCGGACCGTGCTGACCGGCGCCGAAGAGCTGCGGGTCAAGGAATCCGACCGGATCCAGGTCATGGCGGACGGTTTGCTGGCGCTGGGCGTCAAGTGCGAACCGACCCCGGACGGCATCATCATCGACGGCGGCCCGATCGGCGGCGGTGAAGTGCACGGTCACGGTGATCATCGTATTGCCATGGCTTTCAGCGTTGCCTCGTTGCGCGCTACCGCACCGATCCGCATCCACGATTGCGCCAACGTCGCGACCTCGTTCCCCAACTTCCTCGCGCTGTGCGGGCAAGTCGGCATTCGTGTGGCACAAGAGGCTCAGTCGTGAAAAACATTGCACCGGTCATCACCATCGATGGGCCAAGCGGCTCCGGCAAAGGCACGGTCGCCGGGATTCTGGCCAAGCGTCTGGGCTGGAACCTGCTGGATTCCGGTGCGCTTTATCGTTTGCTCGCGTTTGCTGCGCACAATCATGGCGTCGACCTGACCAACGAAGAGCTGTTGAAGGCATTGGCCGCTCATCTGGATGTGCAGTTCATCGCCGCGACCGAAGGTCAGTTGCAGCGGATCATTCTGGAAGGCGATGAAGTCAGCGATGTCATTCGCACTGAAAGCGTCGGTTCCGGTGCCTCGCAAGTGGCTGCGCTGCCCGCCGTGCGCGAGGCGCTGCTGCAGCGCCAGCGCGCATTCCAGGAAGCGCCAGGCCTGGTGGCTGACGGTCGCGACATGGGTACGGTGGTTTTTCCGGATGCACCGCTGAAGATTTTCCTGACCGCCAGTGCCGAGGAACGGGCGCGTCGTCGATATTTGCAGTTGAAGGGCAAAGTCGAGGGTGTTAGTCTGTCGAGTCTGCTAGATGAGATCCGTGCACGCGATGAGCGTGACACCCAGCGCGCAGTAGCCCCGCTCAAGCCGGCGGCCGACGCGATTCAGCTGGATTCCACGGAGCTTTCCATCGATCAGGTGCTTGAACGCATCATGAGCGAGATCGCCATTCGCGATATCGCCGGGTGACCAAGAGGGCCGCAGGGGACCAGTCATAGTCCTGCGGTGCTTCTTTTAAATGAAACTAACCCACACCGTCTGGGGTGTGGAGATGGGCGTTTACTTCGCCCTCATCTACAGGAATTAAAATGAGCGAAAGCTTTGCGGAACTCTTTGAAGAAAGCCTGAAAACCCTGAACCTTCAGGCAGGCTCCATCATCACCGGTGTTATCGTTGATATCGATTACCAGGCTCGCTGGGTAACCGTTCACGCTGGTCTGAAGTCTGAAGCACTCATCCCGCTTGAGCAGTTCTACAACGATGCTGGCGAACTGAACATCAACGTTGGTGATGAAGTTCACGTTGCTCTGGATTCGGTTGAAGACGGCTTTGGCGAAACCAAGCTGTCCCGTGAAAAAGCCAAGCGCGCTGAATGCTGGATCGTTCTGGAAGCAGCCTTCGCAGCCGAGGAAGTGGTCAAGGGCGTTATCAACGGTAAGGTTAAAGGCGGCTTCACTGTCGACGTTAACGGCATCCGTGCGTTCCTGCCAGGTTCCCTGGTTGACGTCCGTCCTGTGCGCGACACCACGCACCTGGAAGGCAAAGAGCTGGAATTCAAGGTCATCAAGCTGGACCAGAAGCGCAACAACGTTGTCGTTTCCCGTCGCAGCGTCCTCGAAGCCGAGAACTCCGCCGAGCGTGAAGCTCTGCTGGAATCCCTGCAGGAAGGCCAGCAAGTCAAAGGTATCGTCAAAAACCTCACCGATTACGGCGCATTCGTCGATCTGGGTGGCGTGGACGGCC
>Ga0209676_1000347_pt1 | contig 87634 bp, 86 predicted proteins | sample AraplaCvi_mLB_r2_FD_184282 | JGI IMG/M metagenome (GOLD analysis project Ga0209676, IMG submission 184282) | Arabidopsis root microbial communities from North Carolina, USA - plate scrape MF_Cvi_mLB_r2 (SPAdes) (version 2) | ecosystem: Host-associated > Plants > Roots > Endosphere | place: USA...
CTCCTGTAATGATCGCAGTTTTTCCATTTAAAGAATTCATTTCATCACTCCTATAAATTAAAAATATTGTTAAATCATACCAAAAGTAAATTCTAATTACGAATAGAATGACTTCTGCTTTAAAAAAAGGGCTCAGTTTTATTACAACTAGTTCGTGACTTATATTTTTTAAAATTTAGTGTACATTAATCATTAGTATTAGACCGGTTATATCCCTAAGAGGCAGTTCATTGTCTTTTTAGGTTAGCACAAGCTTTATTTCTATTGTTTTAAAAATAATGAATTCATTGTGAAGTATTGATAAAAGCCATAAAATTGTCGGAATTAGTTGATATAGAGTGAATCTATCAGGTAATAGATATTAAGGTGAAAATATTAATTTAATTGCTGCTTTACATGCTAAAAGGAGTTGTCATCATTATGAAGAAGTATTATAGAAGATGCATTTTATTTATAACAATACTTTCTAGCATTTTTAATTGGAATGAGCGTACTCTTTTTAAAGATGGTTTGATAAATGAAGAGAAGGTGGTTAAAGATACGATGAGTACTTCTTTCTATGTAGATCCGTCGATTGACCTTTCTAGTAATCAGTTCATTTCAATTATCATTGAATTTAAAACAAAGCCAGCAAAGATCGCTGTTTTGGAAGCTGAAGCCGAGGGAAAGAAATTATCATTGGAAGAAGCTACAAAACAGGTTGAAGAAAGTCATGTATTATTTCAGAAGGAACTGAAGGCATTACTTGATGATCATCAAATTCCATATTCTATTAGACATACGTATAAGACTGTCCTTAATGGAGTTTCAATGGATTTACCTGCAATAGAAATAAAAAGATTATTACAATCAACTGTTATCGAAAAAATCTATCCAAACAGAAAAATTCAACTAACACCTCCAATCGCACCGTTTAATCAATTGTAAGGTTGAAACGAAATAAAAAGACGTAATTCATTTTTTTACTTGTTGGTATAGAAATATTCACCGATATTACTCAAATAAAGGGGAGTATTAAAAAGGTTTATTAATTATTAAAACTCTGTATCAAACATTATCGTTTCAATTGCTTTACGTAATGATACTCGTGAAATTCATGCAATTACACCACAAAATGAAATATCAATTATTCTACTAAACACTTTAAAATAACTTTATAATAAGGGGGGAGTACTTACTAGAGTAGGGAGCTTGCTTTGTAACTTTGAATGAACTCCTAGTAGCGTAATCTACATGAGCTTTTTTAAGCCATTCTCTTATTTATTTGATGTACTTAAAAGTTTTGGTAAATTAGATCATCAAAAAGTTAGTTATATGTCAGCTAGTCTCCTATTCTACAAATATACATATAAAAAGATAAAAGGTTCGATACATATGAGGGGTTCTTCGGTCAAACTTTGGTTAGCGTAAATCATTGGGATTTGAAAGACAAGGAGGAATAATCATGTTTGAATTTGATGCAAATATAGAACAATTAGCGAAAATAAAGGTCATCGGTGTTGGCGGTGGAGGAAACAACGCCGTGAATCGAATGATAGAAGATGGAGTAGAGGGCGTAGAATTTATTGCCTTTAATACAGATGCACAAGCGCTTAAACAATCAAAAGCAAGTATTACAATGCAAATCGGTGCTTCGCTTACTAGAGGGTTAGGAGCAGGTGCAAATCCGGAAATAGGAAAAAGAGCTGTAGAAGAAAGTAAAGATCAAATTGAAGAAGTATTAGCAGGCGCAGATATGGTATTCGTAACAGCTGGTATGGGCGGTGGGACAGGCACTGGTGCTGCTCCAGCAATCGCGAAAATTGCCCGCAATCTTGGTGCGCTAACAATCGGGGTTGTCACACGTCCGTTTAAATTTGAAGGCAAGAAGCGTGCTACAAACGCAGAGGGTGGAATTAAAGCACTTAGAGATGCGGTGGACACGTTAATTATCATTCCGAACGATCGCTTATTAGAACTTGTAGATAAAAAGACTCCAATGCTAGAAGCTTTCCGTGAAGCGGATAATGTACTTCGCCAAGGGGTTCAAGGGATTTCCGATTTAATTGCTGTACCAGGATTAATCAATCTGGATTTTGCCGACGTGAAAACAGTCATGTCACATAAAGGAACAGCCTTAATGGGAATTGGTATAGCAAAAGGTGATGGTCGTGCGATTGAAGCGGCTAAAAAAGCGCTCAATAGTCCATTATTGGAAACATCGATCAATGGCGCACATGGTGTAATCATGAACATAACTGGCGGTCACAATTTAAGTCTGTTTGAAGTACAAGAAGCAGCCGATATCGTTGCATCTGCTTCCCATGAGGAATTAAATATGATCTTTGGTTCGGTAATTGATGAGAACTTAAAAGATGAAATTATCGTAACTGTCATTGCCACTGGGTTTACAGAGCAAAAGGATGCAACTGTGAGAACAACTCCACAGCCAAGGGTAGAGGAAGTGTCCAGATCATATCAAAGGGAACAACGTACACAATATGAACCTATCAACCGTAGTGAAAGGGTTCAAGTACAAGAATATGATCGTTATGAATATGAACCAATCAACCGAAACGAACGAGTTCAAGAATATGACAGATATCAATATGAACAACCAAATCGTAATGAACGTGTACAAGAATACGAAAGACCACAACGCGTCACTCGTAGCGAACAACAAGAATATGATCGTTACATAGAACAGCCGGAAGAATCTTCATATATCCCAGCGTTCTTAAGGAAAAGAAAAAGACAACAATGATTGAATAAAAAAGCTGATTTCTATTTTGGGAAATCAGCTTTTTTGTATTTTATAAGTTTGTATGTTCGGGGGCTAGTAAGAAAAAATCACATAATGAAATTAAAATTCATAAATAAGTCACAAGACATTCAAGAGATTCCTTCCAACCTAACTTATTTACATGATGAAATATAAAAAATAGTTAGGAGGAGGAAAATGAATTATGTCTTTTATTGATGATATTCTGCCACATGCACAGCATATTCAAAAAGAATTTAATATTCTAGCATCGATCATCCTTGCGCAAGCTATTCTTGAATCAAATTGGGGGAAAAGTAGACTAGCTATAAAAGGGAAGAATTTGTTTGGTGTAAAGGGTGCCTATTTGGGTGAGTCCGTCACAATGAGAACTGCTGAATACAATGCTAAAAAAGAAAAATATTACGTTGTTATAGCATTTAAGAAATATCCTTCCTTGTATGATTCACTTTATGATTTAGCAATTTTATATCAAAACGGGGTTAGCTGGGATCGAAATAAATATAAAAAGGTTATTGGAGAAAAGGATTATAAAATGGTAGCCCAATTCATTCAAGATGCGGGTTATGCAACAGATCCTGATTATGCAAGTAAGCTGATAAAGATCATTCAAGTAAATAATCTAACTCGATATGATATTGTGTCTTATCCATTATTGAAGTTTGGTTCTAGAGGCGTTAATGTTGAAAAAATCCAACGATTATTAGACGTAAAAGTAGATGGAATTTTTGGAGTAAATACATTAACTGCTGTAAAAGCTTTTCAAAAAGAAAAGGGCTTGGTAGAAGATGGAATTGTCGGAAAAGATACATGGGAGAAAATGAATATCTAAATTTAAAACCCTATTCTGATAATTGAATAGGGTTTCTTATTTACTTAAGTGTTCCATTCAACGGCTTTAAACTGAAGTATTCCAATGCTTGATTGACTAAATCAATATCATATATTTTTTTCTCCAAACAGAACTGAATGACTAAATCGCTCGTATCACTGTCTGATAAAGAGTAACCGGCAGTACTTAACAGTTCTTCTAATTCAGGCTCATTTAGTTCAAGCGCAAATGCTAGCGCGATAATGGTATTTTTCTTTGGAAGATAGTTTGGATTGGAGCGGATTTTTGAAAAGTGTTTTCGATCAATCCCAGCCTTTTTATATATCACTGGATCAGTCGTCTTTTTTTGGTCAATAAACTGAAACAATAATTCGCTAAGTGTTGGTTTACGTTTATTTTTTATAAAATCCTCTAATTCCATGGAGTGAAGATCTATACGTTCTTCTTGGAGACTATATTGGTGTTCTTCTAAAACATGAGATGAGAAGGTAAGTAAATGGTTATCAATATACTCCTTTAATTCTTTTAAAATTTCTTTAGTAAGCATTTAAATCTTATACCCTCCTAGAAATGTCGCTTCACAAGCGACCAATTCAAGAATGAATTTCGTTACTATTATAACATCAAGGCACAGGAGGATGATGAGAATGAATCGTAATAAGACAGAAATTATTTTTTTACTAGACAGAAGTGGATCAATGGCGGGACTTGAAAGTGATACAATTGGTGGATTTAATGCATTTATTGAAAAACAATGTAAGCTGGAAGGGGAAACCTTTCTAACAACCGTCCTTTTTGATGACAGATATGAGATTTTATGGAATGGTATTCATGCAAACAAAACAAAGCTAACTGAAGATGAATATTTCGTTAGAGGTACAACTGCACTATTGGACGCAGTAGGTAAGACGATCTTAGATGTTGGATACAGATTGACTAAAACAAGTGAAGAAGATAGACCGGGAAAAATAATCTTTGTCATTACGACCGATGGAATGGAAAATGCAAGTAGTGAATTTACTTATAGTAAAGTACAAGAACTGATTAAACACCAACAAGAAAAATACAATTGGGAATTTATTTTCATGGGCGCAAATATTGATGCAGCTAAAGAAGCAGAAAGTATTGGGATTACAAGGGAAAATGCCTATCATTTTGAAGCTTCTGAAGAAGGGGTCGAGTCCATGTACAATGTCATTTGTGAGGCTGTATCTGAGAAAAGGATGAAATGATTATAAACTAGATATATAAAAGGACAAGAGAGAGTTGAGAGCATGAATCTTAGCTCTCTTTTTGTATGAAATATTTTTTAATAGTACTAGTCTGCTAGCGTCTTAGTTCATTTGTGACGGAATACAATGAATAGTAAACAGCACTTCAATTTACATTAAGAGGTGAGACATCATGTTTTCTGTTACAGAAATGCGTGATTTCGAAATGTTTTCATTGTCCCATATTGTTACATTCATTCTATTTTTACTAACTTTTTGCGCTTTGATGTACTACAGAAAGAAACTTGAGCCATACAAAAAAACAATTAAATGGGTACTTTTTAGTATGCTGCTTCTTAGTGAGGTTTCATTGCATTTATGGTTAATACTAACAAAGCAATGGGACGTTAGTAATCTTCCAATCCAACTTTGCTCCATTAGTACCTTTTTAGCACTGTTCTTATTCCTCAAAAAGAGTGATAAAGTGTTTAACTTGTTATTCTTTATTGGTATTTTTCCTCCTATTTTAAGTATGGTTACACCTGAGATTGGTTACCATTTTCCTCATTTCCGTTTCATAAAATATTTCCTACATCATTCAGCGATTCCATTGGCAGTTATGTATTTTATTCTATTTGAAGGCTACAGAGTTCCTAAGAAAGCCATTTTATATAGTTATGTATGTGTGAACATAATTGCCGTACCAGTTTTTTTCTTGAATCAACAGCTTGACACAAACTTTTTCTATTTAGCGAGCCCAACTGATTCAAAAACAATATTATCATTTTTGGGCAGTGGAATCATGTATTATATTAATCTCGAAATCATCGCTATTTTTGTTTTTATCATCACGTATATACCTATGGGGATTTTACAAAGAAGGAAAAGAGAAAATGGATGATTTGTTTTAGGATTCTACTAACCAGGAAGAAATCAGTAGAACATGAAATATTTTCATATTTTTTTATCTGTTTTCTTGATCCGATTGTCATTAGCCATATTGAAGATTCATTCATGCATTTGTTTGATTGCAGTATTCTTATAAAGCAGGAAGTATAAAAACATAGGTCATAAAAAAGGGTACTAGTTTTATATCTAGTACTCTTCTTCGTCTTATCTCAACAAGATAGATAAATTTTCCCAGCCAATAATTCTATCTCAGTATTTATTAAATAAAAAATATATTTAAAGAATAAAACGAATTTTAGAATATTGAAGAATTTCTATGGTGAACCTTATCAACATTAGGATCCAAACGAAAAAAACGTAGACACTAGAATATGAATATGTGTTCACGGATGACCTTCCATCTATTGTAAAATAATTAAAAAATCATTATACTATTTTTAATCTGAATTTATAGATTAGTTAAAAAATGAAACGTTTTACAGAGAGAAAAAACTAGTAGGAACAGATTTAATTTCACAAAGGGGAGAATTTCGATGTATAACATGATGAAAAAGTGGAATCAAATAAGTCTGGTAAAACAAATAGCTATTGCTTTAATTATTGGTATTGTCTTGGCTATAACAATTCCAGAGGTAGCAAAACCTGTTACCATATTAGGCTCTTTATTTGTAGGTGCATTAAAAGCAATTGCACCTGTTTTGGTACTGTTCTTAGTTATGTCAGCCATCGCGCAGCATAAGAGTGGTCAACAAACAAATATGAAATCTGTTATTATTCTATATCTTTTAGGAACTTTTTTAGCCGGTCTAATTGCAGTAATTGTAAGTTTTATATTTCCTGTAGGTTTGACACTTACAAAAGGAGTTGAGGAAGTAACGGCTCCTGGTGGTGTGACAGAGGTTCTTAAAGGTTTACTGTTGAACATCGTTGATAACCCAGTAAAAGCTATTTTTAATGCAAACTATATCGGTATTCTAGCTTGGGCAATACTTCTTGGTTTGACATTAAAGAATGCCTCTGACACGACAAAAACTATGATATCTAATTTCTCAGATGCAGTTTCTAAAATGGTTACATGGGTAATTAAGCTTGCACCATTAGGAATCATGGGGTTAGTCATCGAGTCTATCACGACAAACGGAATTGAGTCTTTACTAAGTTATGGAAAATTACTTTTCGTTTTGATCGGTTGTATGCTTCTAGTGGCTCTTGTTGTCAATCCAATTATCGTATTTATTGCTATAAGGCAGAACCCATATCCATTAGTATTTAGATGCTTAAAGGAAAGCGGTATTACAGCATTCTTTACTCGTAGTTCTGCTGCAAACATACCAGTAAATATGAAATTATGTGAAAAACTAGGATTAGATAAAGATACATATTCTGTATCAATTCCACTAGGTGCGACCATCAATATGGCTGGTGCAGCTGTTACAATTTCTGTTTTGACACTTGCAGCGGTTCATACTCTTGGGATTCAAGTAGACATCCCTACAGCAATCATCTTAAGTGTTCTGTCAGCAATATGTGCTTGTGGAGCTTCAGGAGTTGCTGGAGGTTCCTTATTACTGATTCCTCTGGCATGTAGCCTATTTGGAATTCCAACTGATGTTGCCATGCAGGTAGTTGGTGTAGGCTTTATCATAGGTGTTTTACAAGATTCCTTTGAAACTGCTCTAAATTCATCAACAGATGTACTTTTCACTGCAACTGCTGAATATAAGATGCAGATAAAGGAAGGGAATAAAGTTAATATCAATAAAATAGCATAAGAAGGGTGCCCTCTATCTGCCGGTAGGGGGTGCTTTTTTATTTACAATCTGAACATGAGGAGATAAGAAATGATATGTAGCTATTACTTTTGAGGAAATCATAAATTAACATGATACGATGAACTGTATCATGTTAATCTGGTATTTTTACATGGATAGAATGATTCTCCTGCTAGTTCAAAATAGAGAAGTTTAAAAATGTAATTACATTAAAACGATACAGGATTACCTAGACATTATTTTGTGTTAAGATACTCTAGCAGATCTTGTCCACATGTTAGGTATTCAAGTTAGATTGTGAAAAGTTTACGGTCTTATCATATCTAATAAGTTGAATATCTATCTCTGCCTATTAATTCTGGACAATCTTGGTAATCTAAATTGTTCCACTGCCTCTTCCAGAGTTTCTGCGCCTTCATTATGTTGTTCAGTTGATTCTAAAACACTGTCTCTGATTCTACTATCTCGGACCTTAATCCCTTGCTGACCACCTAATTCATCATTGTTTCTACCAGCAATACCACTTCTACCATTGCCATCTGCAAATTGTGATCTATTATTTGCAGTTGAGCTATGGTCGACCGCTATTTGGCCTCCTTGGTTAGCATTTGCGCCAACATTTCTTAGGATCTGGCCACCACCTTCAGCTCTTTGTTCAATATTGTCTCCAATATGAAAGTGGTATTCAACATTTATCTCAATCTTTTTTCCCAAAAAGATCATTCCTCCTTTTTCTTTCTACAATAAAATATTCAATATTTTTAGTTTGGATTAGACAGATTGATAGATAGTAGACGATTTTTATATTTTTTTAATAGAATTAAGATAGATCATTAGAGAAGTTAACATAGATGAAGTATGCTTAAACAGAAAATATGGTAGTATATGGATAAATGTAATCGTTTTTATAAGGAGAAAATGTATGGACTTAATTGAAAATCAAAAAAGATTCTTTGAAAAATATAAAATAGATGAACAAGAATTTGGGCAGTATGCTTTAGGATGGGCCAACTATATTGACATATATCAGGATTACTTAGCTGAAATACCGAATCTTGAAACAGTCGCTTCATTTATATCAGAAATACTTCGGAAAAATCCTCAAATTCATACAGTGAAATCGAGAATAAAATATCCTGAGCATCTCATCGAAAAGATTATTCGTAAAACAATAAAAGGTAAAAAAAGTGACCCTTCATATGAAATAAATGTATCAAATTATAAGTCTGAAATAGGCGATTTAATAGGAATAAGAGCATTACATTTATACAAACATCAAGCTGCAGACATCGATCAAACGATTCGAATGAATTGGAACTTACATGAAAAAGCAACAATCTATCATCGTCTTGGAGATTTAACAAATGAACAATATATTGATCAAGAAAACTTTCAATTTTTAGTTCACGATGCCGGCTACAGGTCTTGGCATTATGTCATCAAATCACAAATGACAAAAGTGAACTATCTAGCAGAAATACAAGTACGAACGATTTTTGAAGAAGGGTGGAGCGAAATCGACCATCAGCTAAGATATCCATATGATTTGGATAATAAAATATTAAATGAACAGCTGTTAATCTTAAATAGGATTTCCGGTGGTGCTGATGAATTAGTAAATGCGATTCTTCACACGAAAATGAGTATATATCAACAAGAACAAGAAAAAGAAAATCGAGATCAACAAATTAAGGAGTTACTAAAAGAAATTACTGTTTTATCTGAGGAAGGGAAACTAAGTGCAGATGAAAAAGAGTCTTTAGAAAAAAAGCTAATGAAATTAGAAGAGACTCAAGTAGTTAAGGATTTTAGTAATTTATATAATTATCGATCAATTGAGAGTCATTTGAATCCGAGGACAATGCCTTGTGATGATAATTGAGATAATGTACAACCCTCTTTTACAATGTAGAAGAGGGGTTATTTTTATTCCAATTAAAAGAAAGATCACAAAGAAATAGAATAAATATAGCAGCCTCCAACCATACTAAACTTGAATTACTTACATGGAGGTGCGAGAATGACTTTCCAAAATCGCGGAGAAGGAAATCCTGAACATCATATTGACCCCAATAAATTACAAATCGTAGCAGTTCGAAAAAATGGTGATGGGGACATATCGGAAGTGAAGTTCCAAAATGGTGAAACAGCAACAATCGAACAAGCCATTGTGATGGCAGAGCAGGATTTAATTGAAGATGTAAACACAGGTACAACACGCGGGCATCAACATAAAACGCTTCGTTCGTATCCGGATGGAGATCCGACTAATAACTTGAGTAATTTACCATTATTTTAAAAATAAAAGAGTCACGAGTATACGTGGCTCTTTTTACATTATGATGCGTAAGATAATTCAAAGCCTGGTAGATAAGATTAAATCATACAAAACTGAAAACAAAAAGACCCTGAAAACTAGTTTCAGGGTTCTTTCTATTTGCTTATTTTACTACTACTTTTGTTACTTTACTTACATTTCCTGCTTTATCTTTAGCAGTGAAGTATAGGATTGTACCAGATTTTTGTTTAGAGATTTTGAAAGTAAACAATCCTTTTTTATTGCTAATTGTTTTATAAACTTTCTTACCAACCTTTAATTGTACAGAAGAACCTACTTCTGCCTTACCTACTAAACTAGTAGTAGTACTTGATACTTTTGTCACCAAAACAGGTGCAGTTGGAGCAGTTTTATCAACTACTTTTGTAGTTACTGTAGGGCTAGTATTGCCGCCTTTGTCTACTGAAGTTACAGATAAAGTAGTTCCAGCTTTTAACGTTTTAGTTAATGTCACTGTGTATGTTCCTTTATAGTTAGCGTTTGCTGTGCCAACTACAGTTTTGCCAGATTTAACAGTTACTGATGTACCTGCTTCTGCTTTTCCAGTAACTTTCATGTCATTGTCGTCTACTTGATTAACTACAGGTTTTGCCGGCGGGATAACATCCTTAACCTTAACTTGTGCATTACTTACATTTAATTTAGCGTCACTTGCAATGACATTAATTGTTGTTCCAGCTTTTTGAACTGGAATTTCTACTGTAAAGCTTCCTTCTGTAGAAGCAGTAGTTGTACCTATTACTTTTCCATTTGCCTGCACTTTAACTAAAGCATCAGCAAAAGCTTTACCTGTTACCTTTGTTGATTTGTTTGTCACTTCACCAACAACAGGAGTAGCCGGAGTTACTTCTACAAGTTGAACTCTGCCTTCAACAGTTGAGCTAACTGGTCCTTTAAATGATTTGAAATAATTAACAAAACCATCTAAATCTACAATACTTGTCACACGGTTTGTCCCAGATTTCAGGATCGTAAAGCCGTCACCACCATCAGCCATAAAGTTATTTACAGTGATTGAATATTCTTTAGTTGGATCGATTTTAGATCCATCTGGAAGATAAATATCAAGTATTTTCTTTCCGTAATCATTCTTATCCGTCCAAGTATAGTGAAGACCAGCGATTGCCATGATCTTGTTATAACTTGGAGGAGCATTGAATTGTTGATTTAATAAAGTTCTTACTTGCTCTCCAGTAATCTTCATCGTAACTAAATCGTTACCGAATGGTTGAACTTTGAATAAATCTCCCCAAGTAATTGTTCCTTTTGGAAGTGGGTTACGAATACCACCAGCATTCATGAACGCAAAATCTGTACTTGTTGTTGCTTTCATTCCGTCAGCAATAAAGTTACCAAGTGCTGACTCACCACTTGCATTAGCTGCATTCGTTATTATATCTGCTGTTTCTCCCATTACTTGACTTGTAATTGGTTGGATATCAGCTTTATAACCATCAAGCTCAGCTTTAATTTTTGCATCAGGTGTAATTTTGCTATGTAGAGTATCAACAATCTCAGCCTTTGCTTCTACGATATCTTGTGTAGCTGGATCAATTGTTAATTCAACATCCGAGAATGCTGTTCCATAAGACCATGATTGTACTAGAAGCTTACCATTTACTTTTGCGTTTAAAAGTTTATGATCATGTGCACCAAAAATCACGTCAACTGATGCGTCTGTTGCATTCGCTATGTCGACAACTCTTCCAGTTGCATTTGATCCGTCTGCTTGAGAAGAACCAGGATTATGTGCAAGAACGACAATTGACTTAACACCTTTATCCGTTAATTCTTTTGCATATTTGTTAATAGCCGCAACTTCATCCGTAAATTTAACACCTTCAACACCTTTTGGTGATACAATCGTTGGTGTTTCAGTTGTTACAACCCCAATAAATCCGATCTTAGCTCCACCAACTTCTTTTACTACATATGGAGGTAAAATAGGTTCATTTTTATCATCTACTACGTTTGCTACCACATAGTCCATTGTTGAACCAGTAAACTTGCCATATTTTGCTTCATATTTCTCTGTTTTTGGGTTGCTTCCGCCATAGATTAGACGCTTCATTTCAGCAACGCCTTCATCAAATTCATGGTTACCAATTGTACCTACATCAAAGCCAAGTTCATTCATAAAACGAATCGTAGGCTCATCTTGTAATAATGCAGATACTGGAGGACTCGCTCCAACAAGGTCACCAGCTTGAATCATAAGAGTATTCGCAGGGTTAGTAGCTTCTCTTTCTTTTAAATATGCAGCTAAATACTCGATACCCCCAGAGTAATCAACTACTTTACCAGTTGAATCTTTAATAGATCTCCAAGTATCAAGCTGACCATGATAGTCGTTAATGCCTAATAATTGAACATGAATGTCTCCGTTTGTATCCGCTTTCACGGGTTGAGAAAAAATATTTAGAGGAGCCATTGTAATGGCTAGCGCAGCTACTAGAGAACCATTAAACAGTTTCCACTTAGTGTTTTTTGAATTCTTTCTAATCACACGTTTTCCACCTTTCGACAAAATATTTTGTATTGCAAGAATATTTTACTAGTATTAAAGCTAGATTAATAGACTTTTTTGAATTATTTTTTTGTAAGATATTTGTTTAGGTGGAAGTCTGATAAAAAATTTAATTCGTTAAAAGCAGAGTACATGTAAAAAATCCGTTGTTTTTTTATTTTATGAATAGACTAGGCCCAGATGGAGAACCGACTAATAATTTGAGTAATTTGCCATTATTTTAGAAACCTAAAGTAAAACACCCTTAAAAAGATAAGGGTGTTATCCCATTTATTAAGCATTAAAATCAAAATAATTAGCAGCATTTTCATAAGAAATTGCTTTTACCATACTTCCAAGAAGTTCGAAGTCATCAGGAACTTCTCCTCTCGAGTGCCATTCCCCAATAAGATCACAAAGTATTCGGCGGAAATATTCATGTCGTGGATAGGATAGGAAGCTTCTTGAATCAGTTAGCATGCCAACAAAGTGATGTAAAATACTATTTTCTGCTAGTGTCGTTAGCTGTTTGCGTATACCACTTCTTGTGTCATTAAACCACCATGCTGAGCCAAGTTGTAGTTTAGCCAAACTGCCTTTTTGAAAACAGCCTATGATGGTTGCTAATACTGGGTAATCATTTGGATTTAATGAATAAAGAATTGTTTGTGGTAAGATATCTTTTTGTTCAAGATGGTTTAAAAATGCAGCTAGATTTTGAGCTAAGGAACGATCACCAATACTGTCAAATCCAGAATCTGGTCCAAGTGTTTCGAGCATTTTGAGGTTATTGTTTCTTTGTGCATTTATATGGAGCTGCAATGTCCAGTTGTATCGATGATATTGTTCTACTAAATGCGTTAATGTTACCGTTCGATAGATTGCTAGTTCATCAGTTGATAAATCCTGATTTTCGAGTGCTTTCTTAAATATTGATGCTGCTTGATCTTTTGTTCCTTCTTTAAAAACTAGCGTATCAAGTGCATGATCTGAAAGTTTGGAACCATTTTTGTGAAAATAGTGGACACGGGTCGATAATGCTGTAAGAAATTGGTCATAGTTTTGAATTTTGCTATTAGTGCTAGATTCTAATTTCGCAAGCCAGTTAGTAAATTCAGGGGCTTCAATTTGCATAGCTTTATCGGGACGGAATGCTGGTAAAACTTGTGTGAGCATTTCTTCTTTCTTTAATTTTTGGTGAAATTCAAGTGAGTCAACTGGATCATCCGTTGTACATAATGTATCAATATTAAATTTAGCTAAAATTGTTCGTGGCAGTAAGTTCTTTAACTGTTGATTAGCTTCATTCCAAATGGCCGGTGTGGTAGTCGGAGTTAGTAAAATATCAATCTGAAAATATCGTTTTAATTCTAAATGAGTCCAAACGTACAGTGGATTTCCTATTATTTTAGGAACGGTTTCTGCCCAGGCTAGAAATTTCTCATAGTTGCTAGCATTTCCTGTAATATGTGACTCGGGAATGCCATTTGCACGCATTAATCTCCATTTATAGTGATCACCGGCAAGCCAAATATCTGTTAAATCTTTAAACGGTTTATTTTCATAAATTGTTTGTGGGTCTAGGTGACAGTGGTAATCAATGATGGGAGCATTCTTTGCATAGGTTTCATATAGTTCTTGTGCTAGTGGTGTTGAAAGCAGATATTGATCATTTAGAAAAGTCATTTTGTGTTCCTCCTTGTTTTACAATGTAACTCCTGTTTTGAATATTGCTAGCTCGCGAATATTGTTTAGTTCATTTTTCGTGAAGTTTCCGTTCGCAACACCAATCAAATAGGAGATGAATTCATCCAGCACAGCATCCATTGGTTTTGTAAGTAATTGCCCTGCATCAAAATCCATCCAGTTGCTTTTTCTAGTAAATAAATCAGTATTGGAGGCGACTTTTATCGTAGGAACAAAACCGCCAAATGGTGTTCCGCGACCCGATGTAAATAAAACCATATGACATTCAGCAGCAGCTAAGGCAGTAGTAGCAACTAGGTCATTTCCTGGTGCTTGAAGGAGGTTTAATCCTTTTTCTTTTAATGTTTCTCCATATTTGAGCACATCGATTACAGTCGACGATCCTGCTTTTTGTATACAGCCAAGCGATTTGTCTTCTAACGTACTAATTCCGCCATCTTTGTTTCCTGGAGAAGGGTTTTCATAAACTGTTTCTCCGTTTGATAAGAAATAATCTTTAAAATCATTTATTAAAGCGACGATTTTATGAAAAACAGCTTCATCCTTCGCTCGTGACATTAAGATTCGTTCCGCACCAAACATTTCAGGCACTTCGGTTAAAATGGTTGTGCCACCTTGTGATATTAAAAAATCCGAAAATGCACCTAATAGTGGATTCGCTGTGATACCAGAAAAACCATCAGAACCACCACATTTTAATCCGATTTTTAATTCAGAAAGAGGGATTTCCTCTCTAGAATCGAATTTTGCCACTGCAAAAATATCTTCAAGCAAAATAACGCCAGCTTCAATTTCATCTTCATGTTCTTGTGCGATTAAAAATTTAATCCGTTCATCATCATATTGACCGATCGCTTTTTTAAATTCTTGAATTGTATTATTTTCACAGCCTAGACCAAATACAAGAACGCCGGCAGCATTTGGGTGATTTGTTATATTTTTTAAAATCGCTCGTGTATTCATATGGTCATTGCCTAGTTGTGAGCAGCCATATGGGTGTTTTAGTACGGATATATTGTCAATGCCAGACAGGTCTGGATTTCTTTCTTTAAATAGATTAATAGTTTGTTCTGCCACACCATTCACACAACCAACAGTAGGAACAATCAACAAATCGTTTCGAATACCGACTTTTCCATTTCTGCGACGATATCCTTGGAACGTAAGATATTTTCTTTCATAAGTATTTGGGCGAAGTTCTTGGTGAAAAGTATAGGCTTCTTCAGTATCTAAATTTGTTTTCAAATTATGAGTATGAATCCACTCGCCTTGTTTGATCGGTTTTGTAGCATGTCCAATAGGGTAGCCATATTTAATGACAGGTGAATTTTCATTTATATCAATTAGAGAGATTTTATGACCTTGTTTAATATCCTCTTTGACCAACAAGTTTTTACCATTTATATAAAGCTCTTCACCAGCTTGAAGGGGATGAAGTGCGACAGCGACATGATCACTCAAATGTAGTTGCATCCATTTATTCATTTTTTAAACCTCCGTTTTCGCTAACAGTAGTTGAAGTGCTTCTCTTATTCCAAATTGTTCAATATTGTTTATGTGTGTTTGCAAGGTTTCTTCTAAACCCTCGAGTTTGCTAAGATCTTCACCCCATAAATTAGAATTACTGAGTAGTGTATGGACAAGAGTTTCTGGATTTTGCCACGCATGTTCAATCACTGCAATGACTTGTTCATCATCTTGACGAACTTCAGAAGTACTTTTATATAAAAAGATTAATGAGGCTAATGAGAAAATTGTATATTCAGGAGACTTCAGTTTTTGTTCAATATTGTTTTTTAGGATTGGTAGCAAACGTGTTTTAAATTTAGAAACGCTATTTAAGGCAATTGATTTTAATTCATGGCGAATAAAGGGATTTTTAAAGCGCTCAAGCGTGGAGCGTGCAAAATGTTCTAATTGATTCCTAGGCAGCTGTAGTGTAGGAATGATTTCATTATGGATTAGATTATTTATAAATTGAGAAAGGTCTTTGTCTTGCATGACTTGTTCCACTGTTTCAAGATTAGCTAGTATTGCAGGAGGGACCATAGCGGTATGAGATCCGTTTAGAATATGTACTTTTTGGTTGCGGTAAGGTGTCATATCATTCGTAAAAATCACATTTAAATTGGCTTTTCTTAGTGGCAGTTCATCTTCTATCCAACTTGGTCCTTCAATCACCCAAAAATGAAATGGTTCAGCCGTTACCATTAAATGATCAGTGTAGCCAAATGTATCCCAAAGCTCTTGCTCTTGTATTTTTGGATAGCCGGACACAATCTGGTCAACAAGGCTTGAACAAAAGGTATTTTCGTTATAAATCCAATTTATAAATTCGTCTCCTAGTTTCCATGAAGCTGCATATTGTAAAACTGCATGTTTTAACGCTTCACCATTTTTTTCAATCAATTCACATGGGATTAAAATAAAACCTGCTTTATTTTGAATGAAACGATGATACAGTAATTGTGTTAGCTTGCCAGGGAAGGTAGTAGAAGGGAAGTCCATGCTAAATTCATCTGTCGCATCAAATTGGATGCCAGCCTCTGTGGTATTTGAAATAATAAAGCGAGCATTGTCATCATTAGCTAAATCTAAAAAGGATTGAAAGTTTTGATATGGATTCGTGATACTAGATACGCAAGTAATGATTTCGTTTGTATTGATTTTTTCTCCATTTTGAAAACCATTTAATCGTACTGTATATAAGCAATCTTGTTTTTGAATGAGCTGCTCAAGTCCATTTCTGAGTGGCTGAACAATAGCAACATTGCCATTAAAAAATCCAATTTGGTTCATTTGTTCGATTTTCCAATCTACAAATGCTCGTAAAAAATTTCCTTCTCCAAATTGAATGATTTTGATCGGACGATTTGACTTGTTTTTAAATAGTTCATTGGATAAAAGTGGTTTCATAATGATGATTTCTCCTTACGATTTTTAATTAATTTAAAAATGCACACGTTAACATTTTTGTATAAAAACTAAACTGAATTAATGTTAATTATCCAGTTTAGCTGCTGATTCTCTTATTTTTAAAGTTGAAACAATAACAGAAGTTTTTGGTTCTAATTCGTTATCTTCTATTAACGAAATGAGGGCTTGAATACCTTGCTTGCTGATCTCGGCCATTGGACGGTTTACTGTTGTGAGTGGGGGACTAGTATAATTTGAATAGCAAATATCATCAAATCCTACAATTGAAATTTCTTCTGGAACACGTATTCTTTTTGCATAACATGCATTTAATGCACCAATTGCCATATCATCATTTGAGCAAAAAACTGCAGTCGGCGTATGTTCATTTTGAAGTAATCGATTCATCGCAACAAATCCACTTTCAGAGCTATAGTCACCAGAAATAAAATTTGCCTGAGAAATTGGTATATTATGTTTAATCATTGCTTGAATAAATCCTTCTCTACGTTCAGTAGCAGATTTAAAGCTTTTTTCCCCTTCGATGATCGCAATATTTCGATGACCTAATTCTATTAAGTATTCTACTGCAAGGCATGCGCCGTTTTGATCATCACTAATCACATTAGTAATTGTGCTGTCATCCAAATTTCTGTTCAGTACAACAAAGGGGATGCCAGTATTTTTTATATAATAGATAAAATCATTATCGTCTTCGCTTTGACTCATAATGATAATCCCATCATAGCGCTGTCTGTTCACAAATTCATAGTTTTCGAGTGTATCAATACTATTAACAGCTAATTGGTAGTTCGTATCGATTACATCAGTAATACTCTTCACAATTTGTGATAAAAAACTGGATGACGTTCCTCGATCAATACTAGAAAAGAAGAGACCAATCATATAAGATTTTTTCAAAACAAGGCTTTTTGCATTGAAGTTTGGCGAATAATTCAATTCCTTAGCAATTGCTTTTATCTTATCGGAAGTGACTTTCTTGATGAGGGGACTGTTATTCAATGCTCGTGAAACAGTTGTATGAGAGACATTGGCAATTTTTGCAATATCTTTAATCGTTACCATAAACATCCTCAATTCATATTTGGTCAATTTGATTACAGTCCAGATTATATGTAAAAAAATGATTTTCGTCAAACAAAATGCACACGTTAACAAATTATCAATTTTTTAGACAATATTTAGACAAGAAAAAAAGATAGATAGGGTTTTTATTGTACTATAATGAAATCATGAAAAATGAAATTTGGAGGCAGTTATTGATTGTAATACAATTTTGTTTTTCATAAATTGTTAACGTTAACATTTACGAGATTAATGGAACTAAACTGTATTTCCTAAAATTTTAGTAGTAAGAAATGTGAAAATTTCATCTAGAGAATTACAAAAAGTTAGTAGCTTCGTTTTTATTTTTTTATGCAAACGTTAACAAGTATGTTGTTAAGTACGAGGTAATTTTATTTAACATCATTTTGTTAACGTTAACATTTATTTAAAATGGCTGAATCACGAAAAAGAGTGACTTGAGATGTTAGGAGGAGAAACGAAAAATGAAGAAGATTCACCTAGGGCATCAACTAGCTTATGGTAGTGGAAACCTATTAGGAAGTGGAGCACTGGCTGTTAGTGGTGCTTGGTTACTTTATTTTTATACTACCTTTACAGACTTAACAATGGTTCAAGCAGCAAGTATTTTTTCGATTGGGAGTATTGTAGATGCGATTAGTAATCCGATTATGGGGCATATTTCTGATAACTTCCATCATACAAAACTTGGTAAAAGATTTGGTAGACGAAGATTTTTCATAATGATTGCGATTCCATTGATGATTGTTTATCCGCTTATGTGGATGGATGGATTTGGATACTGGTATTACTTAGGAACGTATATCCTTTTTGAACTAATTTACACAATGGTTATGGTTCCATATGAGACACTTGCTACCGAAATGACATCTGACTTTTCACTTCGATCAAAGCTGACTGGGTATAAAGCTATTTTTGGTAAAATCGCGAACTTTATGGCTGCTTTTATTCCGGGACGCTTTATGGCAATGTATGGGGAAGATTCTTCAAAATCATTTCTTTACACGGGTATTTTGTTTGGCGTGATTTTATCGATTGCAATGGCAGCTCTGTATTTCACTTCTTGGGAACGTCCATTTCATGAAATTGTAGGTGAAAAAATAAAATCACCATTAGAAAACTTAAAACAATTGGTCTTAAATATGCTTTCTACCTTTAAAGTTAAGACGTTTAGAAATCATCTAGGAATGTATCTTTTTGGGTTTGGTGCTGAATGGCTCTTTTCGGCGTCATTTACATACTTTATTGTATTTGCATTAGGTCAGAAGGCAGAAATGGTATCAAATTTGAATAGTTTTAGTAGTATTATGCAGTTAATTTCAACATTTGGCTTTATTACACTTTGTATAAAATTGGGCTTTGCAAAACCATTTAGAATCGCGCTAAACATCGTTATTCTTAGTGTGATTGCATATACAGTTCTTTATTTCACAGATTCATCAAATATGGTGATCATCTTATTTGCAATTACAGCATTCTTTGGACTTGGAACTGGTGGGGTTTACTATATCCCATGGAATGTTTATACGTTCTTAGCGGATGTGGATGAAATGGTAACGGGTAAAAGAAGAGAAGGTGTTTACGCTGGTGCAATGACATTTTGTGGAAAATTAATGCGTTCTGTCATCGTATTTGGAATGGGTTGGGTACTTGACGCGTTTGGCTTTGTGTCAGGTGAAAAAGCACAACCAGCATCAGCGATTAATGCATTAATCACGATCTTCTCGATTGGCGTTATTTCACTGGCAATTTTAGGCGTTATTTCTGCTTATCGAATGAAACTGGATCGAGCGACACATAAAATTATTTTGGATGAGATTCAACGTATTAAAGACGGTGGAACAATTCATCAAGTATCTACAAAAACAAAAGAAGTCGTGGAGCAATTAACTGGTTCTAAATATGAAACTTGTTATCAAACAGTAAGTGCATCTTATCAAAGCCAGAAACATTAAAAGAAGAGGAGAGTTGATTAATGAGCGCGGCAAATGGATTAATACTAGCAAAAATGACTTGTGACACAGTAGCAACTAGAAAACCGGAAATAAATCCAAAAATGAAATGGGAATATGAAGATGGCGTAGTGTTAGAAGGCTTTTTCCAACTGTATAAGCAAACGGGAGAAAAACAATATCTGAACTATGTGAAGTATAATTTGGATCTATTTGTTGATGGAACAGGAAATATTCCTAAATATTCATTATCAGAGTTTAATATTGACCATATCAATAATGGAAAAGTTTTAATAGATTTATATGAAGAAACAAAAGATGAACGATACAAAAAGGCAGTAGATTTACTAAGAAGTCAACTCGATCAACATCCTCGTACTTCTGAAGGATCATTTTGGCATAAGTATATTTATCCTTACCAGGTTTGGCTTGATGGCCTATATATGGGTTCTGTGTTTTATGCAAAGTATGCTCATATTTTCGGTAATATAGAGGATTTAGATGATGTATTACAGCAGTTTGTGTTATGCGAGAAAAATCTGCGTGATCAAGATTCAGGATTACTATATCATGCATGGGACGAGAAAAAGGTCCAACCATGGTGTGACAAAAACACAGGATTATCTCCTAACTTTTGGGGCAGGTCAATGGGCTGGTTTGTCATGGCGCTAGTGGATGTCATTGAATATTTTCCACAAAGTCATCCAGGAAGAGAAACATTGATCCAAATTTACAATCGAGCAATTTCAGCATTAATGAAGGTGCAAGATGAGAAAACAGGGCTTTGGTATCAAGTATTAGATCAAGGAGAGAAACCGGGAAATTACTTGGAGGCATCAGCTTCAAGTATGATTGTTTACGCCATTCAAAAAGGTAGACGTCATGGTTATTTAAACACTGATGGTCAGTATGATCGATCACAATTCGTTTATAGTAAACTAGTAGAATCTTTTATTACCATTACAAAAGAAAACCTAGTGAATGTGAATAAAATTTGCTACGTAGGTGGCTTAGGTGGCGTTGATCAACGCGATGGATCATATGCTTATTACATCAGTGAGCCAATTGTTGCCAATGACCATAAAGGAGTTGGGCCATTTATTCTAGCAAGTGTTGAAATGGCTCGAGTCGGTGTAGCTAGCGAAGCACAAACTATTAAATTGATGTGAATTGCTATTTGACATAATTTTTTAAGTCACAAGTTAAATAAATCATATATTCGTAGCGATTGTATTTGAGCATTTTCTAATATACAATCGCTATTTTTTTAAAGGAGAAAAGTAAATGCCTAATTTAGGAGTTAGAGCACATGATATTCATGCAGAAAATATAGAGGAGCTTGCGGAAAAGGTACATCAGCTTGGTCTGAACCATATTCAATTTGCTCCAATAAAAAGCTTTCCAGACATAACGACTGAAAAGTTGACCCCTGGACTTGCCAGACATTGTAAAGATGTTTTTGCACGTAAAGGAATTTCTATATCGGTGCTAGGTTGTTATATTAATCTCGTTGCTAGGGATCGAGTAGTTAGAGAAAGGGAGCTTCAAAAGTTTTATCGTTATTTGAGATTAAGGGAAGATTTTGGTGCTAGTTTAGTTGCTACTGAAACGGGTAGTGTCGGAAATGGATATACAAATGCAAATTTTACTGAAGATACGTTTCTTCTTGCTACATATTTTGTCAGACAGATGGTAGTTCAAGCAGAAAGGTTTGGAACTACTATTGCAATTGAAGCGGGGATTAATCATCCAGTTCACACAATTGTTAAATTGGTAAGATTACTTGAAGCTGTGCCGTCTAATAATATACAAGTCATACTTGATGTTGCGAACTTAATGACTTTAGATAATTGGCAAAATCAAGGAGCAATTATTGATGAAGCGATAGAAAAACTTGGTGAACGGATTGTGGCGATTCATTTGAAGGATTTTGTGATTAAGGAAGATAAGATTGAATTTGTTTCTATGGGGAAAGGTTTGTTGGATTTGGAGCGGATTCTTGCGTTTGTGAAAAGAGAGAGGCCTTGGATGTTTTTGTTGTTGGAAGGGACGAGGGAGGAGGATTTGGTGGGGGCGGTTAAGTGTATTAGAGGTGTAAATGAAAAGAATAAATGATATCAAGTATTAATGAAATTATTAGTTATCGATGGTTATGAATAATAAGATTTGAGTGTTTTAAGTCTTCTAACGAAGGCTTTTTTCTTTTGATGGGAAAAAAGTAAACTATAGTGGAAACAATTGGTTTTAAGTATGAGCGTTTTAATTGATTAATAACTCTAATTTTATTGTATAATTAGAAAGTCAATTTTAAACTAATATTAATAATATTAGTTTAATTAGAGTTATTATATAAAAACTTTCAATAATTTTTGGGGTAGGGGAAACTAAGTGGCAATTAATAATTTTTCTTTTAAAAGTATAGGTTCTTTCTTACAGGATAATATTTACTATATTCCTGATTATCAAAGAGAATATTCGTGGGAAGAAATTCAAATTGATGATTTTTGGTTAGATTTAAAGAGTCTAATTGATGGTGATGAGCTTGATCATTTCTTTGGACAGATTGTAGTCCATAATGATGAAGAAGAAGGTAAACGCTATATAATAGATGGTCAACAGAGGACAACAACATCGGTAATATTCTTAAGTGTTTTAAATCGATTATTTGAATCAATATTTAAAAACAATAAAAATTATATGGCAAGGGAAAATTCTGAGGACATTCGTATTAAATATATTGGAAGATGGTCTGAACAAAAAGACGGTTTGCGATTAAAATTAGCAAATAAAGATAAACATTATTTCATGAATAATATTCAGATTGACACTGATAATGAACCAGTAGAACCAAATTCTAAATCTCAAAAAAGGGTTTATGATGCTTATAATTATTTCTATGATAAATTAATAAATGAAATGGCTAATAGTGAAAACTCTGAAGAAAAATTAAATATTATTAATGACTACTATTTTTGTTTTATAAATAATTTTAAAGTGATGTATGTAGAAACAAATCAATTAGAGGAAGCTTTTATAATTTTTGAATCGCTTAATGCTCGAGGTAAGGGATTAGAAACATCTGATCTATTAAAGAATCATATTTTTAAAAACTCTCGTACACAAATTGATGACGTTAAGAGTAAATGGGAAAAAATGCAATTTACTTTAGATAATGCGGATATAACAAAATTTATTCGTCATTACTGGAATTCAAAAGAAGAATTTACTAGAACTGTATCTTTATATAAGAGAATAAAAAACAAGATTAATAATGAAAGAAAATGTATAAACCTAATTAATGAGTTAGAGAAGCTGGCACCACTTTATAGTTCGATGAGTAATAAAGATAGTAATAATTATTTTAGTAATAAAAAATTAAATAACAGTTTAAGTAATTTGAAAACTTTTAACGCTAGTTCATTTTATCCTATCATTTTAGCTATGCTAAATAAGGGCTACGAAGAAGACTCAATTGCTTTAGTTGTACGTCAAATTGAAGTCTTAATCTTTAAAAACGTTATTATTTCTGGAAAAGTTGCGAACAAATACGAGACACTTTTTGCTGACATTGCTTTAGATATTTCTAAAAATCCTGAGCATGATCTTCAGCAGATATTATTTAATATTAAGAAGTTGCAAGTCTCTAACGCTGAGTTCGAGAGTGCATTTGGAATTGCTAAAATAACTAAGAAACCAATTATCCGATATATTTTCAGAGAAATTAATTCACTTTTTAATAATGAAGTAGCAATTATTGAAGATAATAATAAAATTCATATTGAACATATCATGCCAGAAAAGCCAGGACATTGGAAAATTGAAAAAGATACTCATGAGGAATTTTTGTGGCGACTTGGAAATCTTACTTTATTAGGCGAAGAGTATAATAGAGAGATTTCTAATAAAACATTTGATAAAAAATTAGAAGTTTATAAGAAAAGTAGTATTAAGATTTCAAAAGACCTTTCTGAATATAAGAAATGGGACGAGAATGAGATAAATAAAAGGCAAGAAGAGTTGGCAAAGTTAGCATTAACAGTTTGGAAAAGCATTTAAGAAAAACACCTAATGACCTAGGAGTAATCCTTGGTCTTTTTTTGAAGTGATATTACGAAAAGATAATTAAGTTGGACTGAGCAAATTACTTAAATGGATTTTAGAGGAACTGTTTTTATTATCTTATTTAACAAATAAATTTTATTTAAGGGGATTAGTATGAGCGATTTATGGAAGTTTTCGCAAATTCCTTATATTGAGGAATCTACGTTTAATAAAGTATTAGAAAGATTTTATAATTTTGGTATATCTGGCCTTGTAAGAGAAAATGTTCAAAATTCCTTAGATGGGAAATTACCAGGCTCTAGCGAACCTGTAATTGTAAAGATTGAAACGGGTACAATTAATCAACAGTTCATACCGGGGTTAGATGGAATAAAAGACAGAATTAATTGTCTAAAGGGTCGTAATAGTTACACGATAGAAACGATAAAGCACATGGAAAATAAAATGTGTAATGAGATTGTCAATTACATTTCATTTGAAGATAGTAACACAAAGGGATTAAAAGGAGCGCTGAACGGTCAAAGTGACCGCACGGAAGATACATGGAGTATATACGCATACAACAAAGGTGTTCATACAGTAGAAAATGATGCTAATTTAGAAAGCCAAAGAGGCGGTTCGCATGGAATAGGAAAAATAGCATCAAATGCAGCGTCAGATCTGTATATGATGTATTTTGCTAACTGTGATGAAGATGGAAATCAACATCTAGGTGGAACTGTTCAGTTAATTGAGCATAATTTTGAGGGGAGTTATTATCGTTCTACAGGTTATTTTACTGATGCAAAAAAGGTCGACACTCAAACTTCGAAGTTTTATCCATTTTCAAATGATTTTCATGAAATTTTTAGAAAAGATAATAGAGGGTTAAAAATAATAATTCCATTCTTGAGAGAACAGTTTAATGATGAAAAAGAGATTTTAAGAAGTGTATGTGACAGCTTCTTTGTTGCGATACTTCAAAAAAAATTAGAAGTCATCATCAATGGTAAAGTAATTAATAATGAAACAATAATCGAATATGTAGGGAATCCTGAATATTATATTCAGAGTATTCCTGATTTAAAGGAAGTATTTACTCCATTATATTTTGAAACGTATATGAATCAAGAACCGATATCACTAGAAATCCCTGACATGAGTCAAAGATATAAGTTTAAATTATACTTTAATTATAATGATGAAATTGCTAAGGGACGAGTTGCGATCATTCGAACAATTGGAATGAAAATTGAGGATAAAAAAATAAATGGAAATGTTAACAAACCTTTTAATGCAGTATTAATGCCTGAGTCAATTTTAGAAGATGCATTTATAAAATCACTTGAGAATGAATCACATACACAACTTTCATATGATCACATTAAAGACCAAAATATACAGAAAAATGCTAAAAGATTTATTAATAATATCTCAAGAGAAATTTCAGCTGTAATCGAACAAGCAATTAAGAAAAATAATCCAACAGACGGTGTTATGAATACTTCAGACACTTTATATTTAATAGAAAATCAATTTAAACAAGATCTTGTACACTCGACTCCTACTGTTAGGATTAATATTGGTGGAAAAGATCAAACTGTTGTAAAAATTAATCCAGAAGCTCGTAAAAAAAGAACCGAGGGTTCCAAATCAAAAAGTAACAAACAAAACGATGATAATGAGAAACAAAAAAGGAAAAAAAGAAGAAATAATAGTGAAAATAATGAAGAAAATTTAACTCGATTACATGCCCAACCAGAGAAAGTTGAAAGAGTTATTATTTCTAATAATGAATTCGTCAAGTTTGACCTTTCGGATATAGAAGAATTGAAAAAATCAAACACGTGTAATATCTCACTTTCTGTAGTTGATGGTATGGGAAAAGAATATGCTAATGAGTTCAATATCGAAAGAAATTATGAGTATGCTATGGATCGAATGACTGGAGAAAAATTAACACTAGAAAAAAACTTAATTAAAAACTTAAAAGTCAATAATGGAATTGTTCAGATTGAATTAAAATTAAAAGAACAGTTCAATAAAGCATTGAAGTTTGTTTATTACGTGGAGGTATGAAATGATTTATAAAAAAGATGCAAATTTTCCTTATCCATTATTAACAAATACCTCTAATAGTTATAATGATTGTAATTTTTCTCTAGATATTGATTTGAGGGAAAATAGCGAAAGTTATAGATTTGAAGTTAGTTATGATTTGAAATCATCATTTATTAGTAGATTGCTTGAAGAGAATCAAGCACAACTTATTTTAGTCATTCAATCAAAGGATAATAAATTTTTTGAGTTGAGCACTGTAGATACATTTATTGAGATAACGAAATCCAGAATCTCATTAACTGAAAGAACTCAGATTCAACTTCTTATTCAATCAAAAGTTGAAATATCATTTGTTGATAATAATGATCTAAATTCTTTTTATCAAGTTTATAAGAGTGAGATTATCGTACCTAAAAATTCTATTTTAGGTTTTTCCAATAGTGTAATATTTGATGGCAGTAACGCCAAACCTTTAGAGTTATTTGAAAAAAAGGTTAATCCAAATTTAAAATCTGCAATAAAAATTGAGCTCGGCGTAGAAACAATTATTATTCATTATAAAAATGAGGAGTTTCAATTTGTAGATTCACATATTAGTAATAAACTTAATAATCCATATATTTATATGGGACTTCAAAAAGCTTTATTGCAATTCATTTATAATAATTGTGAAGACGGAGAAGAAGAAGTGGATCTTGTTCGAATGGATGTTCCTTCCGACGGATTAGATTTGAAGCTATATAATATTATGCAACATAAGCTTGTGGAGGATTTAAGTGTAGAAAACATAGACGAGGTTATTTATTTGATATCAGATAAAATTATAGAGAAATATACTTCTGCAATAAGGGGGTTATATTCTTGAGAGAAATTAAATTGTTAAAAAGAGGCTATAAAAATAATGAACAGTTTTATAAAGATTTTATAGATGATCAACTGAAAAATAATGAAGAATACTTTTCAGATAAAGTAGTCTATATTAATGAAGCTCCTGATTTTCCAATTTATTTAAATGTAACAGACGATGAAATTAGGAATAAACTTTACCATGAGGCATTTGAGATAATTTCAACATATTATCTTCAAACAGATCGAAATGTTCATTTTAATGAAGAATTTTGGCATTCATTATTGTGTGTGTATAAACGAGATTATTTACTTAGTCAATACCCAGAAATAAAAGAAGATATAAATACTTTTAATAATATTGTACTAAAGGCATTCAATTGGGAAAGTTATATTTACAAATGTGTTCTTGGTGCTCAATATATAAATGATAATGTGAAAGAACCTAATGAAAGAAAAAAATATTATCAACTAATCATAGATAATCTAGATTTATATAACTATATTATTAAGTATGAAATTTTTAGAAACGATCGATTCTTAATTAATATTCTAGAAATCATTAATGACCACGGATTAACCAAAATAGTAAAATCGAAAATAATTGACAGAGATGATTTAGGTAAAGACGAACGAGTAGGTAGAAGAATTATATTTGAATTCAATAAAAGTTATCCAATCATCATGTCACCTATGTTAAAAAAGCAGGAATTAGAAGAGTTATTCTTTCTATATCTTGGTTATTACTATGATACAAGTAAGTTAGATTTAATAATTTCATAATCAACTAATAACAAATGAGAAGCCAAGGTAATCACCTTGGCTTTTAAATTTCATTTTTATTTTATATCAAGAATATCGCCACAACTGTAGTAACAACTAATCCAATTAAGACCGGCAATAAATTCCTTCTAGCTAATTCAAAAGGACTAACATTACAAATAGCCGCGGCCGGAATCAATGCCCAAGGAATTAGCGTTCCGCCACCAACCCAAATTGCCGCAATTTGCCCCATTGCAGTAAGTGTCGCAATACCATGACCAATAGCTGTAGCGAATAATGAAGCAACAGATCCTGCAAGAGAGATTCCAGAGAAGCCGGAGCCATCTAATCCAGTAATCGCACCAACAGTGGTTAATGTTACTCCTGCAACTGCCGGATTTACTGGTACTGCATGCGCTAGTGCGAAGCCTAAATCATTAACAATTCCATTAGATCCCTTTGGAAGGAAATCTCCAATAATGGTTGTAAATCCACTATCACCAAGATAGAAGAAAGCTGCAATTGGTATTACTGGACCGAATACACGGAAACCAAATTTAAAACCATGAATTAAATAATTTGTTACTTCTTCAAATCCTTTCGACTTATGACCCAACATGGAAAGTATGGAAAGAATAATCAGTGAAGTACCTCCGATTAATGCAGTAGCATCTCCACCTTGTAAATTGAAATGAATCATTGCCCAAATATCTACGGCGAACAAAATGAAAACAAGTGCTGCCATCCATTTTTGTTGAGCGGAAGAAAGTAAATAAGTTTCAGTTTCGGAATCGCTTTCAACAGTTTCTACTTTTAGAAGTCCTTTTTTCATGTCTCGTTTTAAAAAGTAGAATGCTGTTACAGTTGTCACGACCCCCATTACAATAATTAATGGAACACTTGCTGAAATGACCTCAGAAACAGGTATACCGGCTGCATCTGCAGTTAATTTTGGTGCACCTTGAATGACAAAATCACTTGAAAGTGCGATTCCGTGACCAAATAAATTCATTGCCATTGCAACACCTAAAGCAGGTAAACCAACACGAAGCGCAACAGGTAGTAACACTGCTCCAATTAATGCCACTGCAGGAGACGGCCAGAAAAACCACGAAACTACCATCATTACAATACCAATTGTCCAGTATGCGAGTGTGGCATTTTTCATCACCTTTGTAAATGGACTTATGAGCGCCTGATGGACTCCACTTTCGGTTAACGCTTTACTCATTGAGACAATGATCGAAATAACTAGAATCGTAGAAAGTAATTCGGTTATTGCATATATGAAACTTGAAAACAAGATACTGACTGAGCTAGTAAGTGATTCTGTTGCGAGAAGACCTAAAAGAAAAATTCCAGCTAGGCAGACTAAACTAGTGTCACGTCTTAATATTAAAAATAAGATGATAATTCCTATGAATGTAACATAAAGCCAGTGTATGGCTGTTAAATCAACATGCATTTTATTTCCCCCCTTTTAGCCTAGATATATTGATTAGTAATATATGCATTTGCCTAAGGGTGGGTGATTATAGTAAATAGATAGTTGAAAACATATTTGTTCACGCATTTAAAGCATGTTGAGTGTGGAAATAAAAAATGAACTATTATTATTTGAAATAGTCATTAACTAAAAATATAATAAAATTATACTTTTATAAGGGACTGACAAATTTTGAAAAAACAAATTAAAGTAGTAGGAGCCGTAATACGAAACAACCAAAATCAAATCCTCTGCGCCCTACGTTCACCAGAAATGAGCCTACCAAACCTCTGGGAATTCCCAGGTGGAAAAATGGAAAATAACGAACAGCCAGAGGAAACTTTAGTGCGTGAAATTCAAGAAGAGCTAGAATGCGAAATTGAAGTTGCAGATTTAGTTGAGGAAGTAGTTCACGAATATCCTGCGGTGATAGTAAATCTATTAACTTACGAAGCAAAGATAACAAATGGTACACCGATTGCTAGTGAGCATGCAAAACTTGAGTGGAAAGATGTTTCGGAACTTCATGAACTCGAGTGGGCTCCTGCCGACATTCCAACAGTAGAAAAGTTAATGAAGTAAAAAAGGCGTTCTCTATAAGGAGAACGCCTTTCGTTTTATTTAATTAAATCAATAAACAAATCTTGAGGTACAGGTTCATGCAATCTCCAATGAATATTCATCGGACTGTTTCCTTTGCTTGATACATAATCAATTTCACCTAAATAAGTAAAAGGAAGCCTCATCCCATGCATTTCAGTAAATTTTCGTACGAATAAGTGAATGTGAATATCTCTTTCTTGATGATGAATGTAATCTTGTCCACGCGTAGATTTATGTGTTGTTTGGTTTTGACTTTGCCAATGGAAGTTTATTGGATCCATGAAGTAGTCATGGTATTTAAGGTGGTCATCAATTTTGTCATGCTTATTAAGGTTAATAAATAAGCAGTATTGATTTCCAACTCGACTCACACCTTCACGCCATGTTCCTTCTTGTACCTGAGCTTCGAATAGGAAAATTAGGTCATTTCGAGTATAGTTTTGATATTTTACCAATCTTTCATTTTGTCTTAACAAGTGTTTTGGTTGATACATACGACGATATTGGATAATTCCATATTCAATTCGTTCTTTCACTTGTGATTTTGCAAATTGATCTAAATGAAAGAATGATTCTTCGACGATAAATGTTTCATTGTCAATTTGACCAAAAGACCAAGTAAATTTTTTAAATGTTTCTGATAAGCGTTTCATTGCTCTTATGATTAATGACTTGTGATCGTTTATTTCGATTTGAATTCCAAAGCGGTTTTTTATAATTTTTGCAATGTCTTCAAATGTAATGAATTTTTTTTCTAGTGCTAATTCTAAAATTATAAACTCATAGGGCCATTTAATTGGATAATAGCTTTCAACTCTTTCAAGTAATTCATATAAATATCCGTTATCAATAACTGCTTGATCATAGTTTTCAATATCATTCATTTTTTGTTTCGTTCCAACCCACGACTTAAATTTATTCAAAAAGAAGTTTATATTTGGAGCTTTTTCCGCATATAAGAAATCCGTAATTCTTGGAGAGCGGCCTAAGTCTTTCTTGAATTGGTTATATAAATCCTTTATTACAGCAACTGAATCTAAACGAATTGAATCGATTTTTTCAAGAATTCGTTTTTGGGTAACCGGATCAAGGTCAACATAGGCACCACCTGGTAGGTCAGCAAATTCATGTTGAACAGCAACTCGCAAACTATCTTTATCAAATCCATTATGATTCGTATGGCCACTTAATGCTAATGGTACTACGAATGATTTTTGATAGTTACCTATGAAATCGAGAATTGTAACAAATTCTTTATTACTACTTTTACGTAAACCACGACCAAGCTGTTGAATAAAGATTGTTGGCGATTCAGTAGGTCGTAAGAATAAAACTAAGTTTAGGTTAGGGATATCAATTCCTTCATTAAAAATATCAACCGTGAAAATAATTTGAAGTGAATCATTTTCATTTTCTAGTTTAGATATTGTTTCTTTTCGTTCCGCAGGCCCATGTTCACCAGTTAAATAGGTAGTTACAAATCCGCGTGCATTAAATTCCTCACTCATATATTTGGCGTGTTCAATTGAAGAACAGAACCCTAAACAAATTAATTTCTCCCCACTGAAGCTATATTTATTAATTGTACTAATTACATACTCTACACGCTTTTCAGTTTTTAATGCGTGCATTAATTCTGTTTCATCATAAAAACCGTTTTTTATTTTAATTGCTTCATAGTCAACAGTATCATCAGCTACCCCAAAGTAATGGAAAGGTGCTAAAAGCTCAGCTTCTAATGCATCACGTAACCGAATCTCATAAACAACATTATAATCACAAAGCTGCAGTACATCTTGTCCATCTAATCGTTCAGGCGTAGCCGTTAAACCAAGTAAAAATTTAGGGTTAAAATGATTGATGACTTTAAGATACGTACTTGCTTGTGCATGATGGAATTCATCTATGACAATATAATCAAAATAATCCGGATCAAAAGTATTAAGCACATTATCTCTAGAGAGTGTTTGAACAGTAGCAAACAAGAAAGGCTTATCCTGTTCTTTTACATTGCCTGAAAGAATTCCAAAATTCACATCAGTGTTAAAGACTGTAGTAAAAGTTTCCTTCGATTTAACTAAAATATCTTCGCGATGTGCAAGGAATAACATTCGATTTGGCTTAAAGTTTTTAACATCAAAAGCAGATAAATATGTTTTACCTGTACCGGTTGCAGCAATGACAACACCTTTTGTTTTACCATTTTCTCTCGTTTGTTCTAGTGCTGATAGAGCATCTCTTTGCATAGCATTCGGTTGAATCTTAGATTCTTCATATAAATTTTGGAAGTTATCCTCCGCAACTTTAAAAGGCTGAATGTATTCTTTCTTAGTGTTTTTTGAATGTAATTCATATTGTGCAATTAAATCTTCAGATAATGATAAACATTCATAACTATTCCAAAGTTTATCGAACTTTTCTTTCCCTTGTTTATAAATTGGTAGGTATGCACTATCAGGAATTTTTACATTCCATTCATGTCCATTAACTAAAGCAGATTTAGAAATATTTGATGAACCAATAATGATCGAATTAAAACCAGATTCACGATGGAATAAATAAGCTTTTGTATGAAATGACTCATTTCCAGTTTGAATTATTTTCACTTCAACATTTGGTAATTCTAATAATTTTTTTAATGCCTTAGCTTCAGTAATATTTAAATAGAAGGAAGTAATGATTCGAACCTTTTTCCCTCGTTTTGCTAGCTCTTCAATTGGCTTTAATAAAATTTGTAAGCCCGAAAATCTTAAGAAACTTACCATAAAATCAGCACCATCACTTGTCATTAATTCGAATTTCAATGACTTAAAGAAATTTTTCATGGATCCTTTTTCATTTGATATAAAATCCGGCTTTGATAATTGATATAGATCACTTACCGGTAATTCACTATTATCATAGTTATATAAAATATTAGAAAGTGGTAGTTTAAATTCTCCATCACGTCCTTCAGCCAATTTAGTGATCTCCTCAGTTAATCGAATTATCTCAGAGTAATTACCCTCCTCAACTAAACGATTGAAACGATCACCAATCTTACGACCTGCGTAATGAATTAATCCTTCTATATAATCCACTTGGGCTAAAGGAGTAGCATTTTGTGAAGTTGGATATTCTTTATCTTTAATTACTAACTCTTCGTAAAAACCTCGTTGATTGTTCATTTTCTCATCCTTTTGTATCTGTAATAGTTTAATTTCAATATAGTGTGTTAATTAATAATAGGCTGTTTAGCAGAAGTTAGATATGAAAAAAAATTTAGAAAGAAATAAGATGACTTAAACCTATAGTTGAAAAGCAATAGAAGAAAGATAAATTCAAATAAAACATAACCTTGCATAAGTTTATTAATACAGAAGGTTATGTTTTATTTTCTAGGAATAATTAATTAAAAAGCAGGTTCGTATTCATATTCAGGCTTCCATTTACTATTACCCAATAAAGTCAAACACTCCAAGTGAATATTCTTAAGAAATGAAATCCTTTCTTTGATTTTTTTTCCAGTTTGATTAATTAAAGTTTCTTTTAACGGGTGATGGCTCTCTATAAAAAATTCATTTCTTTTGTGTAGTCTTTCAAGATACTTTTTCTCTGGTATTTTAGCAAATTTCCCCTCTGAACCGCGATTACAATTCTTGCATGCTAAAACTAAGTTCCAGACTCCATTTAAGTTAATAGGTATTTCTCTTTGCAATGTAAAAGGATAAAAGTGATCAACATCAGCTAAATTTTCAGATCCTTCATTAACTGAAATATCGTTAAAACAATAGAAGCATTTGCCTTTTTGATAACCATTTAGAGCATCCCTAGAAGAAGTAATGTTAATCCTTCTAAGCTTACTAACTTCATAAATAAAGAATATTTTTGACTCATCATCATAATGAACATTTAATAACGATGAATTAATATTTAATGACCAAGCTGTTTCTACTAATCTCCATCTTGCCTCGACTTCATGTCCAAAGTTCGGAGATTGTTTGGATTCTTTAAGCTGGAAAATATCATCAGTTAAGATGATTCCCTTATTTCTACCTTCTTTTTTTACCTCAAAAAATGAAACTGGGATGTTTTGCTGATTCACATTATGAAAAGCATCCAGTACATTTTCAAATCCAAATTTTTTAGTCAGTAGAATGAGATCGTCTTGAGATAATGTACCATTATTATAATCTCTACATGCATTTAAGAATTTACTAGATGCGGATGTAGTCTGTTTGTCATTTATTTTTAAGTGTTCACAAATATATTTAGAAAATGGTACTGATAATTCTTCAAGTGGAATAAACGTTTCAATATTGTGATCTATCGATATGTCAATTAGAGATTTAGCTAAAGCAAATTTGTAACTTGCAGAGTTCTTCCCAAATAGAACGACAGACCTGAAGTATGATTCTCGTGATGGATATTCTTCTGTGAAAATATTCAAAAAATAATCCCCTTTACTAATTAAATCAAAGTAATTTAAAATAATAATTATCTGATATTTTATTATACCAATTTTATGGAAAAGGGGAGAACTTAATGACCATTAAATATTACAATAAACTTGTAAGAGATAAAATTCCTGCTGTAATTGCTAAAACAGGCAGTAGTTTTGAAACTGAAATATTAGGTCAAGGAGATTATATCGAGAAACTGAATGAAAAATTAAAAGAAGAATTAGATGAGTTTTACAATGCTACTCCTGAAGAAACTGTAGGAGAACTAGCGGACATTTTAGAAGTACTTTATGCACTCGCTGAAACAAAAGGGATCAGTGTTGACGAAATTGAAAAAGTAAGACATCAAAAGAAAAATGATCGTGGCGGATTTGAAGAGCGTATATTATTGAAGCATGTGGTCGAGAAGGAATAAGTATAAGCGAAAAATAAGTATGAATAACTAAAAAAGAACCTACTATCCTAGTAAGTTCTTTTTTAGTTAACTTGTAAAATATACTCAAATAAATCTTAAATTTCTAAAAGTATTTTTTTCTTCTAGAATAAATATTTGTCTATTAAAAGAAAACAGGTGAATGTACCTATTACAATGGATGTGGTTGCAAATTAAGTGCAAAAACAAGAATTAATATTTTTCCTTGAATATAATTTATTATAAAAAGTTAATATTTGGGAATTGTTGGATATAATTTCAAAATGTAAGTGTTTTTGCTAGGATATTACCTATTATTTTTCGGAATTATCTTATATTACTAAAATATATTCGACTTAAATTTCACATTAAAATTCAGTTACGAACATTAAGAAATGGTTAATAGTTACTATTGTAGTGTAATAATTATTCCTTTAGACTAACAACGTATTATACATCAAGGAGGAATACATAATGTCTAAAGAAAAAGTAAAAAAACCATTTTATAAGAAATGGTGGGTTTGGGTATTAGCTATTATTATTATTGGAGCTATTAGCACTTCAGGTGAAGATGCTGCAAATACAAATAAAGCAAAAGATTCAAATTCAAAAGAAGCTTCAACGTCAGAGAAGAAATCATTTAAGATTGGTCAAAAGGTTACAGTGGGTAAATTAATTTATAAAGCAAATGGTGTAAAAGAAACTACTAAAATCTCAAATGTTTTAGGAGATAAAACAACTTCAGGAAAGTTTGTAATTGTGAATTTAACTATTACAAATAAAGATAAAGAAAGTCGTTTAGCTGATGCTGAAATGTTTAAAATTAAAACATCAGACGGAACTGAATATTCAGCAGATGCGGAATTAGATTTGTATGTTAATGAAGATGGCATGGGATTCTTCCTAGAGGATATTAATCCTAATATTGCTAAACAAGGAAGCATTGTATTTGAATTACCTGCTGATGCAAAGAACTATAACTTAGAAGTTTCAAGTGGCTTTGGTTGGGCTGGCGGAGAATACGAAACTATTAAATTAAAATAATTAATGAAGGTAGGGAATTTGGTTCCCTACCTTTTTTAATACTTTAAAGCCTTAATTAATTATCTTTATCACATAAAAGTACACCTGTCTTTTTGGTATAAAAGAATGACAAATAATAAAAAAAATCCCACTCTATTGAGAGGGATTTAACATTATTTCAATAACTATTATTTTAAATCTGATTGGGATTTGTACTCTAATACTCCATTTTCAAAATCAAATGTAGCCTCGCCGTATCCCCATGGTGCTTCAAATGAATAAGTTTGACTATGGTTTTCAACTGGAACTTCTATCCAATTGTCAGTTGCTTCATCATAAACTGTATCAGTATAAGATGAGCTATGATCATATGTTAATGTACCTTTATCACCGATTAGCTCTGCAATATCTTCATATGACATGCCAATTTTTATACTATTATATTCAGCAAGCGTGATTCCTTCTCTTTCCCAAGGGATAAAGTAAGCTTCATCAGTATATTTAGTTAACTTTTTCCATTGAGGAAATTGTTTTGTGTATTTAGATGGTAAGTAAACAACTTGAGTTTTTGTTTGCTTTACCCATTTTTTACCTGATTTTTTATATGTCGTATATGTGATTGATCCTTTATACCAAGTTGTATTAACTTTAGTAACTTTAGTGTTTTGAGGAATAGTGACGTTGACTGTTTTACCTTTACTATTCAAAGCAGTCAGTTTCTTTTTTGTGTTTGTCGTTGAGTAAGCTTGTGTTACAGTACTAGATTTTGAAACAGGAAAATTATCATAGTCCACATAACGAACTCCATTAAACGTTCCATAGCTATGAAGAGCTCTTTCACTATCTTCATAATATGCATCCAATGTATCTATCGTTTTAGCGTTGACAGTTTTCCCTATAGAATCTTGAACTTGCAGCATTTTTCCGTTAGGAGTAAGAGAAAATTCTGTTCCGATTTTTATACGTGCTTCCGATATAGCGTACGCGTTATTTGTATAACCGCCAGCCAAAATTCCTACTGTTAAAGCTGCTGTTAGTGCTAATTTTGAGATTTTTTTCACGTTTTTGTTCTCCTTGTGCTTATTCTATTGATGTTTTTTTTATGAAAATATATAATACGAGACAATTTTTTATTAACACAGAGATTTTGATCTCATTAAGAACAAAATAATTGCTTATGTAAATTAATAAACTATTAAACTTGAATCTAGATATTCTCAAAAAAGTCCTTTATAAGAATAACACGGGGATTTAATCGTTGTCATTTAGTAAATTTAGTTATTTTTTAATTTTATTAAGAAATGATTAATATTCTAGTCTTATACATAAAAATGAAAGCTTACAAAATACAAATCTATCCCTTTTTACTAAATTGAATCCTACAAGTTTAGAAATAATAAATTTAATTTGATAAAATATTAGTATTATTGAAAATTTTTTATAAAAAAAATGTTAAGTAATAGGGGACAGGGATTATGAATAAAGAAACAATCTTCACAATCGGCGACATCCACGGCTGCTACAATGAACTCAATGAACTACTAAAACAATGGAATCCCGAAAAAGAACAACTAATACTACTAGGAGACCTAGTAGACCGCGGCCCACAACCATACGATGTAGTCCGCAAAGCCATCCAATTACAAAAAGATCACGGAGCAATCGTCTTACTAGGAAACCACGAAAGAATGCTACTAGACTGGCTAGACCAACCAGAATTCAAAAAAGACTACTACTACGGACAAGGTGGATATGAAACAATCAACTCATTCTTTGGATCTGATATAACAAATCAAAAAGAAGCTGATGAAATCGTTCAATTAATGAAAGTTCAATTTAAAACTGAATTGGAGTTTTTAGAAACTAGACCACTATACTATGAGTGGGAGGATTTCGTTTTTGTACATGCTGGCGTAAATCTGAATCTAGAAGATTGGAAGAATACGAGTGAGCGAGAGTTTTATTGGATCCGTGATGAATTTCATTTCGGTAACAACAATACGAATAAAACGATTATCTTCGGGCATACGCCTACACCTATTCTTCATAAAACAGAGAACAAATTCGAAATCTGGACTTCACCTTGCAGCACGAAAATTTGTTTAGATGGTGGAGCGGTTTATGGTGGGTATTTACATGGCATGAAAGTTAATAAAGAAGGTATTGTATCGACTCATTCTGTCTTATGTAAATCAGGGTCAGGGAAGTATCTGGTGTGAATAAATATATCTAGTTGTAATACAAAAAATTTAGTTCACTACTAACATTTAAGTATTTAATATGTAGAATTTTATTGTTATTTAAGAATATTAGGCAAAAGAAGCAGATGATTATGTTGCTTCTTTTTATGTCTAATTTATGGATAGAGGATTAGAAAGTATAAATTTTGTAAAAAAAACTAGTAAAATCTTATGTTTTATTACTAAAATTCAATCTATTTTCACAAATAGAAAAATAATTTCACTCAATATTATGTTAAGGTTTTCACAAACTGGTATGTAGTTTTTACTAGAATTTTATTAAATGGGGTGAAATAAAATGGAAATTTAATAGATCGTTGATGCGTTGTTAACTAAAAAATTAGAGGAAGAAACGATGTTTAAACATTTTAAAAAAGCTCAATAAAAATAATATTTGTTTATATGATTTGATTTTTTCAAGAAAGAAAAATATTTAATGTAAGGTGTGAATATGAAAAATAAAATAGTTTGGATAGTATTTTTAATTCTTTTAATCATTATAGTGGGAGTGACTTCAATAATATTTTTTCTTAAACCTGTATCTAATGAAACAGATCATTCTACAAAAACTATCAATTATAATGCTATAGATAAAATTCAACAATAAATAATCTAAATAAAAAAGCAGCACATCTGAAGTTAACCCAAAAAGTTAGACAAATAATTTTATGGTGCTAAAGAGGATTGGGCTCTGTATTGAACAGGGGACAATCCTTTTAGTTTTATCTTAATTCGCTCATGATATTATCAACGATTTGGTAGTGAGAAGTGATTTGGAAAGTTTTATCATTTAGGTAATGAAGAAAATTATATAGAGAATGATTTAAGACCGAAAGACACGTTTCCAATTCAGTGTTTTCGGTTTTTTTATTTGAATATGAAATGAAAATGCTATGCATACATTAGAAAGTCATTACGAATAATAACCCATATTATGGAATTGGGTGGAAATTTTATGGTTGATCAAAACACAATGACTTTTGAGAAGTTAATAACTCTTGCAAAAAAATCTAGAGATTTTAGTCAAATTGAGAATAGGGTTAACGATACGAAAGTATTGATTTCATACTTTTCTACTTTAGTTAATCATGAACTGATGCAAACTTCTTTTCTTTCAAACCTTAACGTTAAAGACAAGAATCTTAAGATAAAATCATTAAAAGACTTACAAGAATTATTGCCACTTTCAGAGATGAGTATCACAAGTGATATTGCGGAAATTGAAAATAAGCTGTATAAAGGCCAATTAATAGTACAAATCGAAAACGATGCATCTAATTTTCTATTAATAAATATAAATAGTTGCCAAACTGGACTAAGACAATTTAATGATTCAGAGAATGAGTTTAGTGTTGTAGGCCCGAAAATGGGTTTTGTAGAAGACATTGATACGAATATGAACCTATTAAGGAGAAAGATTAATTCTCCAAAGCTTGTCATTGAAGAAATCCTGATTGGCTCTTTATCAAATACCCGAGTCATGATTGTTTATATGGATGGAATAACAAGTGAACAACATATTAACACTGTTAGAGAAAGATTGTCGGATATTGATATTGACATTGTTTGGGATACTTCTCTACTTGATCAAGTCATTAGGGATAATCAAAATACGCCATTCCCACTTTATTTATCGACTGAGAGAATTGATCGGATAACGTATACCATTGTAAATGGACAAGTCGCCATTTTTAGTGATGGAACACCTTATGCGATTTCAGGCCCTTCAACTTTATTTGATTTTTTTATTTCACCTGAAGATTATTATTTGAATTGGGTATTAGGATCATTTTTTCGGTTCATTCGGATTATGGGTGTATTTTTTTCTATTTTCACTTCCTCCATTTATGTAGCGGTATTAACGTTTCATTATGAAATGATCCCTAAAGATTTATTAGGTCCACTCATTGAATCTAGAGCAAACGTACCATTCCCACCAATTTTAGAAGTAATATTTTTGGAATTAACAATCGAGTTGTTAAGGGAAGCGGGAGCAAGATTACCAACTAAAGTTGGACAAACACTAGGAATTGTTGGCGGTATTGTCATTGGTCAAGCGGCAGTAGCTGCTGCGTTAACTAGTAATATTCTATTAATTATAGTTGCTCTTTCAGCACTATCATCTTTTACAACGCCGATTTTTGTTATGTCAAATACGATTCGGGTTCTAAGATTTATTTTTATCGTATTGGCATCTTGCTTGGGTGGTTTAGGAATCATATTAGGCTTCGTTTTCTTGTTAGCTCATTTATTTAGATTAAAATCATTCGGAACACCATACTTGGTTCCACTATATCCTTTTAGACGGAACGAACTGGCTGATTCATTTATTCGTACCCCTTTTAAATTTATTAACAAAAGACCTGAGTATCTTCGTCCAAAGGAACCTATAAAATATAGAGTGAAAAAGAAAAAGAAAACCAAAGGAGACTTGAATGATGAATAGCGTGAAAGTATACAAACAACCGAAGTTCATCATTTCAATCATAGTTACAATGGTTATTTGTTTGATCCTATCTGGCTGTATTCCTAGAAGTATTATAGATGAATTAGGGATCACACATACGATTGGGGTTGATGCAGAAAAAGGAAAAATTATGGCAACTGTTCTTTATCCTAATTATACAAATAGTAATAAGGCGAGTATTATTAAAGCTGCAGCTGATAATCCTGCCACATTAAAGACAAATTTGGGTCAAAAATCACAAAATCAAATTGTAATTGGTCAGATCAGAACATTCGTTTTTGGAGTTGATTATAGTAAAGCAGGAATTTCTAGAGTAGTAGAAACCATTTGTAAAGATGCAAGAATGGGAAATATTACGTTCGTCATAAGCGATTCGAAGGCTGAAGACATTTTAAAAGGCATAAAAGATGCTCCACCTCTTTTTCTTTCACATCTAATAGAAACGAGTGTACAACACGAGGGAATACCTGAGACAAATCTACATACATTACTCGCTCAATATTATGGAAGTGGGATCGATATTTACCTTCCAAATATTAGTTTTGATAATGAGAAACAATTACGAATGAATGGATTAGGTATTTTTAAAGGAGATAAACTTACATTAAACGTTTCTAACAAAGAAGCATTCCTTTTTAAAATAATGAGTGAAAAAAATAAAAGAGGATATTATGATATAACACTTCCAAAGAAAGACAATCAAAAAACAAATAAAAATAATGAAAATCAAAAGGGCAAACAGAATGAAAAAAAACCAGGAAATGAAAACAATTTTGCGTTTAACTCATTATATGGGAATCATAAAATTACGCTTCATAAAAAGGACAATGAGTATACAGTTAACGTGAATATAAAATTAAATGTTGAATTAAAGGGTATACCAGAATCAATTAATATTGAAAAAAAGGAAGATTTTCATTACTTACAAAAAAGTATGGAAAAAATCCTCGCAAAAGATATTGAAACCTTTTTAATAAAGCTTCAAAAAAATGAGGTTGATCCGCTTGGATTTGGTATCATCTATCGAAGTCAAAGTAAAGAATGGAATGAAAAAAATTTTTATAAGAATGTTTATCCTAAAATGAAATTTTCAGTAAAAACAGATCTAAATTTACGTCAGATGGGAGTGGGTGAATAGTGAAAAGTATTGTAAAGGAACAATTTCTAGTTTCAACTTTTTTTACTTTTTACTTAGTTCATTCCTCTCAAATTGGAATTGGAATTCTTAGTTTTCAACGTGAAATCAGTAAGGATGCTGAGCAGGATGCTTGGTTGTCAGTCATCGTCGCAGGTCTCTCTATTCATATATTAATTTGGTTAATCTATCGAACACTCGATCAAAAACATAATGATTTAGTTGCTGTTCACGATTTTTGTTTTGGACAAGTGATTGGTAATATATTATCGATTTTAGTTCTAGTATATTTTCTACTATCAGCATTTACGGTTTTTCGTACGTATATCCAGATCATTCAAGTATGGGTCTTTCCAACGATTAAAACTTGGCAATTGGCTTTGGTATTGGGCGTCACGATTTATTATATCGTATCTGGAGGTTTCCGGATTTTAACAGGTTTTAGTGTTTGGGGAGTGATTATACCTGCTTTTTTACTATTGCTCCTTTACTTTCCACTTCAATATATGAATCCGCGCCTGTTAATGCCTGTTTTTAATCACTCTGTTAAAGAAATCCTACTTTCTACAAAAGCGTCCATTCTTCTCTTTGTAGGTTTTGAATGGATTTTTATATATTATCCTTTTATAAAGGATGCGGAAAAAGGTCAAAAGTGGGCACATCTTGCTAATGGCATTTCAACTGTTCTTTATTTATTCGTAGCAGTTGTCACCTTTATGTATATCAATCAAGATACACTTCAACATGCTACATGGGCGACACTATTCATGACAAAGATTATTCAATTACCATTTATTGAACGATTTGAATATATTTTTATATTCACTTGGATATTAGTCATTATTCCTACAATGTGTTTACCCATTTGGGCTTGCACGAGAATACTAAAAAGAATATCCATTAATGTGAAACCAAAAATCTCACTAGTTTTTTTCATTCTAATTATGGTAGTTGCAGCTACCTTTATCGAAGACTTCGTAGAGGTAGATAAACTAGGTAAATTTATCTCAAAAGCTGGATTTTACTTCCTTTATTTTTATATACCGTTCATTTTTCTATTTAAACAATTTAGAAATCAATTAACAAAAATGCTTAGTTAAGACCAACGATTAAAAAGAGAATCAATTGTAGATTCTCTTTTTTATTTTGGAGATTGTGAACAATTAACCCCTACACTTGTTTCCAAAATTTGGTATAATATAAGGTGTCTTTTTTATTTTACACAATATTTTTAGTGATCTTCACATTGACTTCAATGAAAAAAGGTTAGGCATAGCATTTGATGAACAATTTATTACTTTTGTGAAAAAGAAAGAGGCCGATTGCGTTTTAATTGCTGGCGACATCAGTAATACAGTTCAAATTACGTTAAATTTTATCGATCTTGTACAAAAAGCTACTGGTATTCCTGTTTACTTTATTCCAGGAAATCATGATATTTGGGCTGACGGTGAGGGTGAATCTACTGTTGCTATTGAAGAGCTAGCGAAACATCCGTCTTGTTTAATACATCATTCGATTGAGTTATGTTATTAAATGATGTAGTCATTGTTGGTGACAGTGGTTGGTATGATTATAGTTTTATTGATAAAATGAATTTATTAGAGGAAGATATTAATGGATTTAAAGATACGAATTGGGATGGACGTTATACCCATCTAAAATCAACTGATAAAGAGTATTTGAAAGAATGCTTAAATAGAATTGAAGAGAAACTTAAACAATATGAATCTAAACAAGTCATTTTGATGAATCACTTTATTCCACATGAAGATTTTTTAATATGGAAATCAAATCGATTTTGGAATCTTTGTAATGCTTATATGGGTTCAAAAAAAATAGGTGAATTAATCAAAAGATATAAAAATGTAACCCATTGTATTTTTGGCCATACACATAAGCGTTTTGGATGTGTAGAAAAAGATGGTTGTATGTATATTTGTACGCCTTTAGGTTATTATGGAATTGAGTTCTTTGAACAGGATTTACAAGTTATTTTAGAAGAAGGTTGTGTTATTTTAGAAGTTTAAAGTAGAAATAGTAAAAAAGTTTTTTATTTTTAGTAGATTATTCACTTTTAACATTTGTAATATTCTATATAATTGAATTAAATACATAAAAAGGTGAGGAAACAATGAATAAAATTACTAATCAAAACCCTAATACAATTGTTAAACCTGGTGATGAAATAGAGTTCATGTCAATTGAGAATAAACAAAGAGAATTGATGCCGATTTTATTAAAAGGCATCGTAACGAAAGTGATGACAAACTCGGTCATCGTAGATATGAGTAATGATCTAAATCATGTTGGATATTATGAAACTGAACATACTGTTGTAAATCATAAGAAATATAAAATCATTACAGTGGCTTAATCTGGTTATTAATGATGACTCATTCAGTGAAATTCCCTGAAATAAGGAATTAATTTATTGAGATTCAAATCCTTAAAAAGCTAGAATGGTTCATATGTAAATAGATGTCTAATATAAAAATTTAAACCGCTGAGGATATTCACCTGAGCGGTTTTTGGCTTGACTAAGTCTTACAAGTGGTCTTTTACAATATTTCACTTTTCACATTCATAAGCAACTAATGTAACGCTTAACTCATCTTCCAGGTTTTCAATTTTACTTTTCGCATCATCAGTCAATTGTGCAATATGAAAATCTTCATTTCTTAACTCTTTGTTCATTCTTCATTCTCCTTATCACGAATTGGTATCATTTTCATATTTCCCATTGATGAAAAAAACTATCCTTAGGTATGAAGAACATTGGGATAGAAATTTTATTTGAATAAAAGTATTTTCAGAAACTAAATGAAAAGTTAAACAAAAAAATAAGAGTAAAGATAGTAAGTAGTCAATTTTCTTACTATCTTTATTCTTATTAAAAGGCTCTGTAAAAAAAAGAATGTTAATTTCCATTCCAGGTACTTCGCTTTCCATGGGGCGTGACCCTGAGCCTCCTCGGCGAGCCTCCGGGGTCTCAAGTTTCCCGCATCTCCCATAGGAGTCTTCGCACCTTCCATTCCAATTACTCTGGAACCAGCTATTTTCTTTTCATACTCTTAATGTATTTAACAAAATCAACAATTAATATTAACAGAGCCTATTAAAAGGAAAACAAAGGTTTTGATTTTTTTGTTAACAGCACCTAGAAACCTTACCGCCTTTGGCGTTGTATCGAGCTTCTTGAGCCTCACAGAAAAATTCCTTTCTAGATTTCACAGAATCATCGGGATGGCACTTTTTCATATGCTCGACGTATGTTTCGTAGCTTGGAACGCCGACAAGAAGACTTAGGAATTGCTTTCTATACGATAAGATTTTCTTTAATTTGTTAAGCATAATTTGTAAAATCTCCTCCGTCGCGAGGTACAGGAGGTGTCTCATGCAACGGTAATTTGTGGTTTGTAATGACTTTAATCCAAATTCTGAATGCTGAAATTAATACTGTAATGACAACTGCAATAAAAATTACACATAGTGTGGCATCAAGATAATCATTTACCAAAATTTGTTTCATTTGTGCCGCCGATGTTGCAGGTGCTAGTACTTTTCCATCATTATAGGCCTCTTTAAAAATGTTAGCATGGGCAAGGAATCCAATTTTTGGATTTTCATGGAATAATTTTTGCCAGCCTGCAGTTAGAGTGACGATTAACAGCCATGTTGTCGGAAGCAATGTTACCCAAACATATGCTTTTTTGCCCATTTTAAAGAGGATCGTCGTACCGAGTAGCAGGGCAATAGCAGCTAACATTTGGTTAGCAATACCGAACAGCGGCCATAGTGTATTAATTCCTCCAAGCGGGTCAATAACACCTTGGTATAAGAAATAACCCCAAAACGTTACACATAGAGCGGTTGCGATAATATTGGGAATTAAAGCATCCGTTCTAGCAAAAGGCTTATAAGCAGTCCCGATAAGATCTTGAATCATAAAACGTCCAACACGTGTTCCTGCATCAATTGTAGTTAAAATAAAAAGTGCTTCAAAGAGGATAGCAAAATGGTACCAAAATGCCATTAGTGCTTTTCCACCGATGACTTTGGAGAATATTACAGCCATACCGATTGCAAGCGTCGGTGCACCGCCAGTTCTTGAAAGAATGGTTTGCTCCCCAACGTCATTTGCGAGTGCTTTTAAATCATCAGGAGTGATTGTAAAGCCCCAGCTCGAAACCGTTGAAGCAGCTTGGACAACATCCGTTCCGATTAAAGCAGGTGGACTATTAATCGCAAAATAAACGCCAGGTGTCAATACGCAGGCAGCAATCATAGCCATAACTGCAACAAATGATTCTGTCAGCATTGCTCCATATCCGATTGGACGAGCATGTGACTCACGTTCTATCATTTTAGGGGTTGTACCTGAGGAAACCAACGCATGGAACCCAGAAACTGATCCACAGGCAATTGTAATAAATAAAAATGGGAAGAGATTTCCTGCAAAAACTGGACCTGTACCGTCTATGAATTTTGTAACACCTGCCATTTCAAGGTTTGGTGCAACAATAATGATTCCTAACGCTAGGCCAAGGATCGTACCAATTTTTAAAAATGTACTCAAATAGTCACGAGGTGCTAGTAAAAGCCAAACTGGTAAGACAGATGCTACAAATCCATAAATAATCATCATAATAGCAATTGTTTCACCTTTAAAGGTAAACATAGCTGCTAATGTTGGATTTTCAGCGACTGTTTGTCCGAAGAATAGTGAAATTAGCAACAAGACAATACCAATTAGTGAAGCTTCTCCAACACGCCCTGGGCGAATATAACGCATATAAATTCCCATAAATATAGCGATTGGAATTGTAGCCGCAATGGTAAACATACCCCATGGACTTCCTACTAATGCTTTAACAACCACCAATGCTAATACAGCTAATAAAATAACCATAATTCCTAAAATACCAATCATTGAAATAATACCTGTTACACGTCCCATTTCGTCCTTAATCATTTCACCGAGTGACTTACCATTTCGGCGCATAGAACCGAAAAGAATAATAAAGTCCTGAACAGCTCCGGCTAAAACAACACCTACTACAATCCACAGTGTTCCAGGTAAATAACCCATTTGCGCTGCTAGAATTGGACCAACTAATGGTCCTGCACCGGCAATGGCAGCAAAGTGGTGTCCAAAGAGCACCCATTTATTTGTCGGAACATAGTCTTTTCCATCGTTATGTATTTCAGAAGGTGTTTTACGTTTGTCATCGAGCTGAAACACTTTATTCGCAATAAACCTACTGTAGAAACGGTAAGCAATTGCATAAACAGAAACTGCTGCTGTTAAAAGCCAAATTGCATTAATACTTTCTCCACTATTTAAGGCCATCACCGCAAATCCTGCTGCTCCAAGTGCAGCAATTAATCCCCAGATTAAAATTGATTTAAGCGCTTTAATAAACATCGCCACCTTTTCCAAAATTTACAAGTATTATATCTTAAAATTAAGAAAATTCTAATAATTAATTCGACCTATTATGAAATAACATGTAAGTACAATCTTACCAATTTGTAAAATGATTGAATTATGTTTTGGGAGTGTAATGGGAGTCACTAGTTTTAATTTCGTTTAATCATTAATTTAATGAATGTTTTTGATTTTAGGAGAAATACATTTATGCTTTTTGTTAGGAATGCCATCTATAATTCTAATAATAATTTTTTTATCAACTAGTAAAAAATAAAAAGAACCCAAAACATTACAACCCATTATTAAATATGAATTTTTTATTAGTATGTACTACCTAAGTAGGACTTTTTTAAAGTTGCAATTTATTATATTTAAATATCAAATTCAAGGGTAAGTAGTTTTCATTAACCATACAAAATGCTTTTTTACATTTAGATTATTGAAAATAATAGTTTACTAATGTAAGATTAAGTAATAATCAGAAAATTCTGTTATGAGAGTGAGGCGTTTTGTATGGGTAAGAAAATTCCTGAACAATGGTGGAGCCAATTAAAATTGCCAGCCATTTCTGCTCCAATGTTTTTAGTATCTGGACCTGAGTTAGTAGAGTCAGTATGTTTAAATGGTGTAATAGGGTCTTTCCCTGCACCAAATGCACGTCCAATTGAGCTACTTGATCAATGGATGGGTAGTTTAAATGAGAATCTAGCTTTAGCGCGAGAAAAAGAACCAGAGCGTAAGATTGCTCCTTGGGCAATTAATATGGTCGTTCACAGTTCATATAGCCGTTTGCAAGAGGAGCTAGAACTGTTGAAAAAACATCAGCCTCAGCTTGTTATTACTTCATTAGGAAGTCCGAAAGTTGTTGTAGATATTGTACATAGCTATGGTGGACTTGTATTTTCTGATGTCAGCGATATGAAGTTTGCTAGAAAAGCAGCTGAAGCTGGGGTTGACGGTTTGATTCTAGTTTCTACTGGAGCAGGCGGTCATGCTGGAAATCTAAATGGATTTGCTTTTGTTGATAGTGTACGTACATTCTGGGATGGCATTATCGTGCTTGCAGGTGGAATTTCTACAGGGAAAAGCATTTTAGCTGCACAAGCTGCAGGTGCCGATTTAGCATATATGGGAACACGCTTTATCGTTGCTGAAGAAAGTTTGGCAAATGATGAGTACCGTCAAATGCTAGTAGACTCTACGCAAGACGATATCGTTCTGACAGATGCATTCTCTGGGGTAAAAGCAAATATGCTAATTCCAAGTATTGTTAAAGCCGGTCTGGATCCAGCGTTATTGAAAAAGAAAGATAAAGTTGAATTTGATAGCATGAAAAATGAAACGAGCGCAAAAGCCTGGAAAGAAATTTGGTCAGCAGGCCATGGGGTTGGTGCAATTACAAAAATCAGTTCAGCAGCTGATATTATTAGCGAGCTTGAAGTAGAGTATAATGAAGCGGTTCAAAAGCTAAATGAACAGGCTGAAAAATTAAAGTCAACAGTTATTAAATAAGCTAAATTTGAAAGCGTTTTAGTAATGGATCAAAACACTTCGGAAAACTTTTTCTGAAGTGTTTTTTATGTTTTTAAATTTGTTGAAAAATAGTCATTTAATGAACACAACTTACATCATTTTCTTTTAATTATATATGTTAATATTTTCACAAAGTATATTATGTATATGTAGATTGGAGGGTTTTATGAACGAAAAAACTAAAATGTGGTGGAGTATTGCATTTTTATTATTCGTGGTCAGTATTGGTGTTGTATTAAAGATGATGGAAGTACCATCTTATGGGATTGAATTAATGAAGGATCTTTTTAAGTTAAAGTGACAAAGAAAATCTTTAATATAGGAGGTAGTTTAAATGAATATCTTGTTTAAATTATTATGCTACATTGTTTGGTCATGTACTGGAGTTGTTTTGTTATATGGTATATTTACTAGAGCAGAGATCGTAAGTTTTCTAACTGCTATAAGTTTAATTCTTGGTGGTATTTCTTTATATTTATATGCAATCTACGTGAATAGAAAGGGCTTTAGTAGGCAACTAACATTAGTACCTGTATTTATTGGTATATGTTTGCTTTTTGATTTATAAGCTTGAAAAAATTAAACCAATATGAAATACATTATTCATTTAATAATTTACAAACTTAGTTGAAAAAAATTTAAGATAGTTGTTTTTGGGGTTATTCATTTCTCTTTATATCATGTAAGGCAAAAAATATTAGGAGGAATGAAGCATGGCAAAACAAGTGTACAAAAAATTTGGTTCAAATTATTCTATTGCAGGTCAGGCAGTGGAGTTGGGTTCGAAATCATATTCTATCCCACTAGCGAATTATGAAAAGATTTATAATGCAAATTATAAGACATCATCTAAACCTACTATATTATCTTTAGTAGGCGCTGGAATTGCTATTTTTGGATCTTACCTGTCACCTAATAAATACCATAAACAAGTTTTAACTGCTTTTGGTACTGGAATTACAGTAGTTGATTTAAGCCTTGCTCAATTTGGCGCAAAATTTGATGATTATATGTATTCTTATTTACAATATATGATTAAACATCCAGGAACTAAATTTCATTTTAAATACACAGATTGGAACGTTAATACAGGTACAGCGAGTGGTTGGAAAGTTCAAACTATCTACGAATTATGGGTTGAATAGATTAATTTATAAAATGTGTGAACAACTGAAATCTCTCTTTACATCTTAGGGGGTGAAGATTTGGAGATTACAGAGTTGATTCAAATTATATCTAATGTTGGTTTCCCAATTGTTATTACATTATATCTTTTAAATAAGTTTGATAAGAGATTATCGGATTTAGACTCATCAATAAAAGCATTAGCTCATGAGGTAGCAAGTGCAAGCAAGGGTAATAAAAGTTAAGCATTAGTATAAGAATCTTTTCGTTAATTAAAAAAGCTGTATATCCAGTAAATTATTCTGGGTATACTAGCTTTTTTATTTATTAAGCACTTTAACATTTGTTTATCAAACCTAATTCATAAAATTGAAAGTAATGAATTAGAAAAATTATTTAATAATAGACTACTTTAGATTTTTCTATATGGATTAATCTTATTAAAATTAATTTTTCATTTATAGTAAATTAGTTATTAAAGAAAATACAATCAAAAATTGTAAAAAATATAAAGAAATTGAATGGTTTAATATTATTTGAGAACTGCATTTTAAGAGGACTTTGACTGTTCAAATATAGCGAACTAAAATGGTTTATAAGTTTCAACAATGCTTCACTTTATATATTTAGAGGAGATGATTTTATGGAATATTCTTCAATAAATGATAAAGAAATTTTAACGAATTTTTTAGATAAACATAAATTAAGTTTAGATAATCCATTGGTTAAGGGCTTTTTAAAGGATCAAACTAATTTTGAACTTTTTAAAACTGCAATATTGGTACCGACAAAGGAAAATAAAGAACTAGTAGAAAAATCGTTTGGAAAGCATTGTCGATATGTGAGGAAAATCAAATATATTGATAGTTTAATAAGATTTTATTCTATTGATTTTGATAAAAAAATAAGAAAAAATAATAGTCGTCATTTATTAATTTTAGATAGTAAATCAATCTATTTAAACGCTGAAGAAGGTCAGTTATTAGAAAATCGAATGTCTCCTATAATTGAAGAAGATTATTATCAAGGAGAAATAGATATGAAAAACGAGATTACCAATTCAAATCTTTTTAAGGCATTGGAATCTCTAACAAAAAAACAAGCTTTAATTTTAGAATTATTTTATTTTAAAAAGCTCAGTATACATGAAATAGCAATTGCATTAGATTCTTCACCGCAAAATATTTCAAACATACATAGAAGAGCTATTTTTAATTTAAAGAAAAAACTAATAAATTGATGCGAGGAAATCATGATGGATGAAACCGCAAATATAAAAATCAAAAAGAAAGAAATAGAACAATTACTAAAAGACTTTGATTTAAAAATAAAAAAATGTTTAAACCAAACAAATAGCTCGGAACGAGAAGATTTATCACAAGAAATCAAATTGAAGATAATAGAAAAGTTAATGTCAATTGAATTTGATGATTCACCATCTTTTTGGGAATTAGTTGATAGAGTTGAAACTAAAAAAAAGTAATCTTTTTCATTAAATTATATTTTTGATGGGGATGGCATTTCTGTTTTCTATTCACTACATATATATTTAAAAAAGACTTAATTTAATGTATTAAAAAACCGCCCAATCAGAGCGGTTCCTACATCACTTCACCAACCCAAACAACTTCGTCTGAGTTTCCTTTCCTGCAATTCCATCAACTTTTAACTTATATTTCTTTTGAAAATTAATAACAGCTTGTTTTGTTTTTGAGTCATAGATACCGTGCGTTGATCCTGTGTAGAATTTTAGTTTCTTTAGAGCGTTTTGTAAATCGGTTACACTTTTTCCTTTTGAGCCTGGTTTTAATGTGGCGTATACTTTTGGTGTTTGCAGGCTATAAAGTTTTGTTTGTACTTGTTTTCCTGCAATCCCATCAATTTTCAAATGGTATTTCTTTTGAAATGTTGTGACTGCATTTTTGGTTTTCGTATCATATAATCCGGTCACAGTTCCAAAGTAGAAGCGATGTTTTTTGAGTGCCGCCTGTAATTTTTTTACACTTTCACCTTTTGAACCAATTTTTAGTATAGGATAAGTAGTTGTAGCTTTGGCAGGTGGGGGAGGTGTGACTTTCTCGTCATGAGTTGTCATCCATCTTTTATAATTGCTCCAAATTGCTGTGTTTTCATCTCCAAGTGACCAGCTACCTGTGCCTTTTAAGTCATATTTATGAACTAGGTCTACTTTTGCCTTTAGGGAAGTTAGATTTTCATACCAAAATACATATGTTCCTGGCTGTAATGTTTTTCCATGAATGACTGGTAGCTGATCACCACTTTTAATTGTGATTGTTGCTTTTGGTGATTGTTTTGTTTGATCGTATGACACGACGCCTTTATATTTCGAAATGAGCGATTCTACTTGATTTACTCCTACGCCATATCCACCAACCGCACTGCCATCCTTCCAATACCGACCAAAGAATGGAACACCAAGCACGATTTTGTCTTTTGATACACCTTGGTTTAACGCGTATTGAATGGATTTGTCGACCCAATCACTACTAGCCACCGGCCCAGCAGTTCCACCTTGATAGTGTTCATCATAAGCCATAATGAATAAATAATTGGCATAACTAGCTAATGCTTTATAGTCATAGGAGCCGTGCCATCCTTGTGTCCAACCATAGGGATTTGCAGCGACAGCAACTGACACTTCTTTATCCTTTGGTAGCTTATTTCGAAGTAGCTTTACTAAATCAGTGAAAGCATCTCGATCATCATCGGTTACATTTTCAATATCAACATTAACGCCATCTAGATTGTTTTTCATGATAAAACTGGCAATTTGACTGGATAAGGCTTCACGGTTTGCTAAAGCAGTTCGTCCTAATTCTCGATCCCAATGATTACTTAGGAAAGGCACAACTTTCATGTTTCGTTTATGTACTTCACTCACTAATTTTTCACTAAATTGATTTGTAACTTTAAGTGTTCCATCAGGATTAATATCAAAAAAGCTTGGAGCAACGAGATTTAAATTACCTTTCGTCTGATCAATTTGTGAAAGATATGAGTCTGTGTTACCAAAGTATAAATAGCTCATATTAAAATTTGCTGAATGTGCAGAACTTTTCATTGGAAATGACGCTAATATAAACGAACCAGCCACAATACTAATCGTTGCAGTCTTAATTTGCGGCACATTTTGCTGGATATATTCAATTGCTGACTTTTTTAAGTTAATGATTTTCTTGACTGATGTCGTTCCAAATTCACTTGAAAACTCTTCTAAAAAAGGCGATAAATGAACGATGATTGTAGTCTCGCCATTTATCTGCTTAATCTCATATCTTTTAAATAATTCCACTTCGACTCCACCTGCTTTTAAACAAATTTCATAGTTAGTATTTAAAAAAACAGGAAGATGTATCCAAATAATTATAAAGGTTATATCTACAAATTGGGATTAAAAATTTATACTGCTAAAACGACGAATTTAGTTATATTGGTAAAAAAGTATACATTTTGGATACAAGCCTTCATTTGACCGAGCTGTAAATAATGGAGTTTTCATGTCCATTTCTGCAGGTAATAGTGCAAACTTTGGTAGTGGTATCGATAATCCATACGCCGAGAATCAAGATATTGGACTAGTTGGTTCACCTGGTTTATCAACAAACAAACGAAATCTATTAAAGTTAATAAGTAAAAAAAGCTCGTGGACGTATTAGTCCACAAGCTATTTATTTCAAGCTACGTAATGTAAAGACCGATAATTCAGGTTGGCTAAAAAATCTAACGGGTAGTCTTGTTGTGCCAATTCCTCGGTTTACGTAAAGCTTCATTGGTTTTAAGCTTTTTTGAATATCGTAAAGCCCTTCAGTATATTTTGTGGCAAGTGGTGGTGTATAAATTGCTTTATGAAATGGTAGTTTCACTTGGCCACCATGACTATGTCCAGATAACTGTAAATCAATTGGATACTCATTTAGTCTATTAGCGATGTCCGGTTCGTGCACTAATAATAATGAAAAATCATTTTTATTTATTTTATTAAATGCATTTGTTGGATTTGGCTTTCCTAGTAAATAATCATCTAAGCCAATGATTGAAAATTCATGATTATCTTCTAATTGTATCGTTTTACTGGCATTTTCTAAAATCGTAAAATCAGCATTCGTTAGTACTTGAGAATAAACTGTCTTTCCAGCACCACCCACATCATGATTTCCGTATATTCCATACTTTCCATATGTTGCTTTGAGCTGCTTTAAGATTGGTGATATTTCATTTCTTTCTTTAAATAGTGCACTATTATCTATTAAATCTCCAGTGAAAACAATCAAATCAGGATTTTGATCATTAATATTTTCGACCAATGTCTGTAATTGAGTAAGTGAATAATCTGAGCCTAAGTGAGTATCACTGAATTGAACAATCTTAAACCCATCTAATTCATTGGATACGGATTTAGATTCAATGACGAATTGGTTGACATCTAATAATTTTGGTTCAATGTTTTTTGAATAATAAAACAGTAAAATTGGACAAATTAATAATAGTATCGTAAAAACTATTAATCTTCTAATTAGTTTTCGTAAAATGCTATAGTTCATGTTGTTATAATTCCATCCTTCATTCAATGATGTGACATTACAAAAAGTATAAAAGTATCTTCAATGTATTAATTAGAAGGCTAGAATACTTCGTAACTCTTTGATAAGATTGTAAAATGCCTTTGTTACATGAGAGTGACAAATTACGAATGAATTTAATAATAAAGTATTTATAGGAGGAAAATAACATAAATATATTAATTGCTGATGACGAATTGGATATGTTGAAAATATTAAAAGTGTATTTTGAAAAGGAAGGATATACTGTTTTTTTAGCGGAGGATGGGGAAAAGGCGCTAGACATTTTTTATCAGGAAAAAATTGATTTAGCAGTGATAGATTGGATGATGCCTCACGTAAGTGGCGTAAGTGTTTGTAAGGAAATGAAGCAAAAAGGTGATACAAAAGTATTAATGCTAACAGCTAAAAGTGAGGTTGAGGATGAATTGTTTGCATTAAATATTGGAGCAGATGATTATGTGAAGAAACCTTTTCATCCAGGAATTCTCTTAACGCGCGCGAAAAAACTGCTAAAAGACGATCAATCTATTATATTTGAGGATTTGAAAATCGATTTACAAGCAAAGAAAGTGTTTAAAAATGATGTTGATTTAAATTTAACGAAAAAGGAAATGGATTTAATCAGTTGTTTCATTCGAAATCGAGGGAAAATCTTATCTCGTGAAAATTTATTAATGACAGTTTGGGGCAGTGACTATGAAGGTGATGACCGAACTGTGGATACACATATTAGAAGATTACGAGAAAAAATAGGTGAGGAGTTAATTCAAACACATCGTGGTTTAGGATATAGCTTCGTAAAAAATAAATGAATCGATTAGGAAGAAAAATATCGATCATCATTACATGTTGTATATTGCTTGTGTTCGTTTTGTATTTTGTTCTTAATTCTTTTTTACTACCGAAGTATTATCTTTATCAAATGAAAAACCGTCTACATGAAATTTCAGATGAATTAAATGAGATGTCGTCGAAGGATTTGAATCAATCGGTATCTGAGTATGAAAAGAAATATAATGTGACCATTGCAATTCAACCAATCTCCTCAAATAACGATGAATTTAATGGAGCACTACGCGATAGCTTAAATCAAAAGAAAGTAACATTAAACAAATTTTGGGTAACGGAAGACACAATTCATCTAGTTAAAGAAGGTAAAAAGGTCAGTAAAATATATGATCAAGGTAAGCTGAAATCTAGTTTTTTAGTTGATTTTATCGAGAAAGATCAACATTTTATTTTAATAGGCGTTTCAATTGTGTATTTGAGTGAAGCGGTACAGATCGTCAACCAATTCACCATTTCAATTATGCTCTTACTTATCTTGATTCTGATTAGTATGGTTTGGATTTGGTCTAAAAAAATTACGGACCCATTAAAGGAATTAAAGGATATATCGAAGGAAATTGCCAAGTTAGACTTTAGAAAAGTTGACATTCACACAAATGATGAAATAGAGGAACTAGCTGAGAGTATTAATGAAATGAGTGAGAAATTGCGAGTTGCACATGAGGATTTGAATGAAAGAAACGCAAATCTAAAACGCTTTATTTCGGATATAACCCATGAATTAAAAACACCTTTGGCATTAATAAAAGCATATTCTGTAGGGATTCAAGATGGGATTGACGATGGTAGTTATGTTGAAACCATTTTAAAGCAAACAGATCAAATCAATCATTTAATTGATGAACTATTAGCGTTATCGCGTATTGAAAGAGAAACATTACATATACAGGAAGTAGATTTCATCCATTTAGTTAACAAATGTATCCAAAATTATGAGATAGAACTAAATCGGTCAGATATTACAATTCATGTAGACCAAAATGATATACAACATGTATTTGTAGAAGCTGATCTGGACCAAATGGAGAGAGTTATCAATAATCTACTAAGTAATGCAATAAAATATACGGAAAATAATGAGATTTTCATTTCGTACAAAGAAAGTGAAAAAGAATACTTATTTCATATAGAAAACAATACGAAATTCAATAATCCAGAACGTCTTCAAAACGTATGGGAACCATTTTATGTAATGGAAGCTTCTAGGAATAAAAATATGTCAGGGACAGGACTAGGCTTAGCAATAGTTAGATCAATCCTTAATCGTCATCATTTAAGACATGAAGTATCTCTTATTAATGGGAAAATAAGATTTACGATCCATTTTAGTAAGAAATACAAAGAAAAACCTCATTTATAAATGGGGTTTTTCTTTTATTAAAATTGAGTAAACCAAATATAAGCTCCAATTCTATATAAAATTCAAGAATCTTGCTCAGTGCGTCGATATATAAGGAGGAAAGTCCATAATAGATTCAATTCTAAATAGTTCTTATGTCAGGATACATATTCTCAAATTAAAGGATTTTCTTGTTATATGTAGTATTTAATACGAAAGTAAGAACTTTAAGGGAGAACAGAGTGAGATGGAAATATCGAGAAAGAACATAAAAAAGAAGAAAAAATATAGAAAAGTGTTATTTTTTATTCTATCAATTTGCTTGATTCTCTTAGCGGTTGTTGGATATAAGGGATATGTTACGTATACAGAACTAAATAAAATAACACAAGGTGAAGAAATTAAGTCAATCATTAGACCGGAAAAAGTTGAGGTCGATGTTCAAGAAGAACCAATTTCAATATTGTTTTTGGGACTGGAGGATTATGTCACAAAGGGAGTTAATGGTAGAACAGATGCCATCATACTAGCGACTTATAATCCAAAAGATCAAACACTAAAAACATTAAGCGTACCAAGGGATACATATGTTGATATTGTGAACTTTAATGTTACCTCTAAAATAAATGGTGCATACGCAAGAGGTGGAATACAAACAACGGTACAGACGATTGAGAATTTCTTACATGTGCCAATTGACTATTATGTAACTGTCAATTTCGATGGATTTAAAAACATAGTTGACGAAGTTGGTGGGGTAACAGTAGATGTGCCATTTGATTTCTGGGAGCATACCGATTCGGTACCTAGAGAAAAGGTCTATTTTACAAAGGGAATGCAGCATTTAAATGGACAAGAAGCGTTAGCATATTCTCGAATGAGAAAACGTGACATAAATAATGACTTTGGACGACAAGAGCGTCAAAGACAAGTGTTAGCAGCCATTTTAAATGAACTAAAATCTCCAAAATCACTATTAAAAACAGATACATATGCAAAAGAATTCAGCAAAAACATTCGTACGAATATGGGTATTGGTGACGCGATTAAATTATATCGCAGCCTACCGGATGATATAACAGCACATATCGAACCGTTAAGTTATACTGGTAAAAATGAATTAATTAATGGCATCTGGTACTATGTTGCAGATCAATCAAGTGTCGATGATATATCATCAAAATTTAAAAATCACTTAGGGATCACTGATAATACAGTTGGAAAAATAATAGAATCAGCCCAGTAAAAGAAAAAGTCTTCAAATTTGAAGACTTTTTTATTGTTTGGAGTAATGCTTATGATGATCCATCACCAGGTGGAAGACCGTTAGATTTAATACGCTCTAATTCCTGTAATTGCTGTTCTGAAAGTTCACGAGATGGCCTGCCAAGCATCCCAATTATGAAGATGATGACAAATATTCCAATAAAAAAAATGATGTTCCAAATCATAGTGAAATACCTCCTTTTGTTATTTTATGCTAGTTAATATGATTTATCATTTAGAATAATGTGAAAGGACGATTAACATAGTATGCTATGCTAATCGTCCTTTTTAAAATTTAATACTTATTTAGTTGGAGATGGAAATCTCGCAGCTTCAAAATGAGTACTAGCTTGACCATCTGCATTTAATGCAATAATACCAGCAGTACTACTTTGGGCAAAAATTTCAACCTGATCCCTTGATCTTAGTTTTAGGATCGTTGAGACATTAGCAACATTTCCAAAGTTTATTGGACCAAAGAAATCGTTATCAATAGCGATCGCAGGTCTTCCATTCACGCGAATTTCAATGCGGACTCTATAATTAACATTGGTATTATTAGGAGCAAAAGAAATCGTTCCAGAAACTAAATATACACCATTATTATTTGGTCTAAATGTTGATGTAATTGGATTATACTCATTTGCTAAATCAAACTGTTTAACTTGATAGTTTACTTTTACAAAAGTGTTTTCAGGTACAGTTTGATTTGCATTATTGACAGCTCTAAAGGCTGAAGCAATATTCATATTCTCTTCATTTGAATCATTTGGTTTTTTCGACGGTTTAGGTGGCAAACTGTTCACATCCCTTATATAAACTTCTATATTATATTAGGGCGAGTTTGAATTGATTGTATGCTTGTCCAGTTTGTACTAATATTTCATACGTGTTAAAAAAAATATGTCAATATAGAATTACATTAGATATACTCCTACTATAAGTATCTTTTATTAAAAGATAACATTTATAATTCAAGGAGTTTATTAAAATGAGAAACTTTACATCCAAGAACAAAATACTATTTGCAATGATTATTACGGCACTAGTTTTACTTGCAGCATTATCCCCTATTCTTATTCCCAAAATAAAACATTTGATAGCGGTTTCTCAAATTGAACCTACACAAAAAAAGTTATTAGATCAGATCACAAACGATGCTGAGAAAGGCAAAATGATTAACAGTCCATTTAAATTAGGAGATTCATATTCTTCTGTAAAAAAACAATGGGGAGCGGCAGATACTAATCCAAGTGATAATGGAAACACTCCTTTTCTTATGGATATGCTTGTTAATGGAATGTATCCAGAAGATATGCGTAGTTACATCTATGAGAAAAAAGACGTTAAATTTGAAGTGAATTCGATGAAAAAAATAAATAGTATGACAACAGTTGATAAAAGACTGAACAAATTATCAAAATCTATTCTTACTAAATATTATGGAAAACCTGAACATGAATACTCGGACTACTCCTTATATAAGGTAGGGGAGTACCAACTTATGTTTCAGTTTTTACATGATGGTGAGTTTTACAATACGAATAGGTATATTATTATACCCGAGGATTCTACAAAACAAATAAACAGTCTGAAAAAAATTTCGAAATTAGCAAAACAAGGTAAGGTATTAAATTTCACATATCCAGTTGGGACGCCTGTTAAGGAGATTACTCAAAAATTAGGAGAACCTAATCAAATTGACTCAGGTGGTTCCAATCTCATTTATAAAGATGTTTCTTTAGATATTGATCAAAAGAAACAGTTAATCAAAGGAATGCTAGTTAGTGATCCAAACTTACAAAAAATTTCATATATTACGTTAAAAAATACACTAGGAAAACCTTTTAAAGAAGAAATAGATGAAAGTAGATGGGTAACATATAAATTTGGAAACCATAAAATTCAGTTTTTCTTTGAGGGAGATGTACCAGGTAATCCAGATTTAGCTTTCTATTCTCTTGACTAATTAATCTATTATCGGAAATTAAAATGAAGAGTTAATAAGAGTTTAAAAGAGTTGCTATGCAACTCTTTTTTTTCTGTAGAAATGCAACGAGATCATAAATAAAAGGGTTTTTGAATGCCTTATAGAATTACAAGTAAATGGAAATTTTTAGTAAAAATGAGGTGTTCACATGATTCAAACAAAGTGGTCTGAAATATTTTTGATGCTTATTCCTGTCATCATAATCCCTGCCATTTTATTTATTGTTTTACATTCTTCTCCTAAATTAGCTTTAAGAACACATGTATTTTTTAATGGTCATCCGATATTGGCTTTTCAAACTGAAATCATTGATGATCAAGCACATAATAGAATGGACAAGGAATACTTAAAGAAAGAACACGCGAAATGTTACTCTTTAACAAAAGCACCTAAAGAACGTGTAACACTCTTATTTAACCAATTATATTGTTCGAAAAAAAGGGCATTTCTATAAGGTTAGTTATTATGGTAATGGGTAAGGTTTTAATTATTAGTTAAGAGGGATTTTAAGAAGATAAGTTCTTATTTTACTAAAGCTAATAGTAGAATAAGAACTCAATAAGTAAGATTAGTTTAATTCCTTCAATAAGTCTGTACCATATGAGTTGTCGATTGAACAAAGCCATTCACCTTTTGAGCTTTTCTTGAAAACATATGTGGCGTTTCTCTCCATCGATAAAGCCAATTCATTTTTGTCTGCGTCAAGGAAAGTTTGGGAAAGTACTAATGCAGTATCTCCGGCTTCTAAAATAATCATTTCACCCTGTGTTGGTGCAAGAGTGTTGTTAAAATATTTTGCAATGGCAATGAATGCTTTTTTGATTTCCTCTTTTCCTCGCGCGATCATATCTGGTTTTACAACAAGGATTGCATCCTCAGCATAATAATTCAGAAGGGTATCGAAATCTTCCTGTTTAATTGCCAGATCACACTTCTTAATCAACTCTTTTAATTCGTGTTCCACTTAATTCTCCTCCGATAATTGATCAAATTTAAAGACAAGATATTTATAAAAATACATACAAATTATTTCAATTATAATATACTAAACTTAAGAATTTGTAAAAATCTGAATATTATTTCGAGAGGTAACGTTCAACTATAAATGGTGAGTACCAAAGGACTTTAGGTTTGCTGAACAATCTTTATCTAGCGAACTATAAATCATTAGTGTGAATTAGAAAAAAACCTAGACTTTATTTCTAGGTTTCTATAGTAGATTATTTATTTTAACCATTTTTGAATTATATAGTTTTCTTCACTAGATGGAATAAGAGGCTTCTGTTGATCGGAATTGATTGATTGAACTAAAGGTCGATGGATAAAGATTTGTATAAAGAGAAATATCAGAATGATGATAATAAGGAACCCTTTTAATAAACGTAGTAAGGTCATCTTAATCACTCCTTTATACAATCTATTCGGAATTAGTCCATCTATGTTTTATTCAAATGATTAATTGTTTTTGAGAAATGTTTATTAATAGATATTGCATTTCCTGAACACCTTTCTGAAGATCAAAGGCCGTTGCATTCCTTGAAACAGAAATAGCAAAGTTTGTAAAAAGATTTAATTGAGAATGATATTCATTTTTAATTAAAAATGAGATATAATGTTTATAACAGATTTCAAAAGTATGTAAAGATCATTAATCTATATTCTGTGAGGAGAAATTATGGATACTACAAGAGTATTTTTTAGGTGGATCAATAAAAATAGAGACAAAGGTGATTTATATTTTATTTTACTAGTTGTTTCGGTCATTCTAACTTCAGCAATTATGACAAAATTATTTGAACCTAATCTAGCCGTAGCTATGCTCTTATGTTTCATTTTTTTAGTTATATTTAGAGTAATTGAGGATTGTATCGGTTTTTTATTTAAAGCGAGAAACAAAAAAGAACAACTATATATTTCAATCATTCCTCATAGTTTGATCATTTCAATCACATTCTTACTGAACTATTTTTAATTATTTGAAGGGATCCTACTTTTTGGACTTAACATTCTAACCCAATATATTTAAACTACATATAGAGTTACTTTGATCACCTTTAACCTTAGTTATTAACTTTTGAATGATTTAGATTACTTATTATGATTAAGAAAGATGGATTAAAAAAGACCCTTAAAGGGTCTCGTGATTAACTTAAATTAACATTAGAAAAACTTCGTGTTGGTGCTTCACTTAAAATGTGTATAATTCACCATCATCTGGCACTAAAACATTAGATGAAATTCCTTTTTCATCAATAAATCTTTTTAATTCTTTTCTTGATAATGTCCAATGATTTACAGCTTCCATGTGACTAACAATGATTTGTGCATTTGGTGCAGCTTGGGACAATTCATAGATATCCTCTTTCCCCATGACAAGAGAACCACCTTCAAAAAATTGATTATCTCCTCCATTTACTGCAATAATTTCTGGTTTCTTTGTATTAATCACTTCTTGAATTTCTTCATACCAAACTGTATCTCCAGCAACATATAAAGTTTTTTCAGATTGGTGTTTGAAAATAACGCCACAGACTAAACCAGTGCGCTTTAATATTGCCCCTCTACCATGCTCACCATTAGTTTTGATTAATTGGATTCCCTCAAAGACCGTATCCTCTTGCAAAACCACTACATTTTGGAAACCAACCTTTCTAACTTCTATAGCATCTTCTTCATTTTGAACAAACATTTTTATATTTTTTGGTAAGACTTCCTTGGCAACATCGTCAAAATGGTCTAAATGTAAGTGAGTTACAATCACAGCATCTATTTCATGCATAATATCTTCAATTGACATCGGTAAATTAACTAAAGGATTAAATTGATCTTGCCTTATTGAATTTTGGAAAGGTGGATAAGTACCTTTATCAGCTAACATTGGATCAATTAGAAATTTTTTATCTGCATATTGAACAATTAGTGTTGCATTTCGAATTTGTCTAATATTCATTTCTTATAACCTCTTTTCTTTTGTTAGAGTTTATTGCATATGATAAGTTTAATCTATAAGCAGATACCATTTACATAGATAAAATCAAGTGTTTTTAACCTTTTACTTTAATTTTGAAAGGAATTGATTTCATGTTAGATCAAACAGACATGCGAATAGTGGAGGAGTTATCTAAAAATAGTCGTATCACTATGAAAGAATTAGGAGAGAGAGTACATTTAACAGGGCAAGCAGCTGCATCTAGAGTAGCAAAATTAGAGGAAAATGGAGTCATCGAAGGTTATACAATTAAGATTAATCAAGTTAAATTAGGGTGTTTTATACATGCTTTGATTAATATCTATACTAAAAATATATCCCATCAACCGTTTCTATCATTTATAAAAACACAAGAGAAGTATATAATAAAAAACTATAAAATTAGTGGTGATAGTTGTTATCTTCTTGAATGTAAGTTTCCATCTAATGAAATATTAGATCAATTTTTGAACGACTTAAACAAGCATGCAAACTATAAATTATCAATTATTATTAATAAATAATGCATAGATTACCCGTTTGTAAAAATAGGAGTTACTATTAGTAGCTCCTTTTTTTATGAGATAAAAGGGATTAAAGAAAAGGATAATCAACAAATAAAAAAGAACTTATTTATAGAACAAAAAAGAACAAGTATATAATGCAACAATGGAGGAGTTAAAATGGCACAACTAATTGTTCGTTCCTATACGTATGAAGATGCAGAAGAAAAACTTCAATTACACCAAGAAAATAGAGAACATTTTCAAAAATGGTCTCCGGTCAAAAGAAAAGAAGAATTTTTCACACTACAAGGACAAATAGATAGCATAAAAGTGTATTTAAAAAATAGTTCAGAAGATAAAAGGTACGATTTCGCTATTTTTCTAAAGGATGATTCCTCACATACATTGATTGGAGAAGTTCAGTTCGTCTTTGTAGAACGAGGCCCTAAACAAAGCTGCATGGTAGGCTATCAAATTGGAGAAAAATTTAACGGTCATGGATATATGACAAAAGCCTTGGAAATTGCATTAAAAATTGCTTTCCAAGAATTGAAATTTCACCGAGTAACCTCAGAAGTAAATCCAGAAAACAAAGCATCCTTACGAGTACTCGAAAAACTAGGCTTTGTAAAAGAAGGATACCTCAGAAAAAACTTAAAAGTTGGAGACGAATGGTGTGACCATGTTTGTGTGGCATTGTTAGAGGAAGAATTTATTGCATTGAATCATAGTAAATAAGTTCAACATATTTTTGCTAAAAAAACAATTGGCATAAAAAAATGGGAGAAGGGGGTATTAAATTAAAGCCCCTTCACTTAACATTAATTATAGATCGTTTGAATTCTTTACATTCTAAAGACTTTCAGATGTAGAGAATTTTATTTTATAAGTGTTAGGTAGATTTAGATTATCGACATTTTCAAGATCTAAGTCTCTTTCAACATATAGAACATAAGTCGAATTTTTTGAGTATCCACCACTAGGCGGTAAAATTGCAAGTGTGTTATGATCTTTAAATTCTAAGCTTACAGGAACTTTATTTTTTTCTTTATCTAAAATATAGACAGAGTTTTTATTTAACATATTTTTATTCAAGCCTGCATCAAACGAAATAGTCCATTTGTGTTGTAAAGAAATATTTGAAAGATTAGAATCAAATAAATTAATTTGTTTTGCTTCTTTTGTAATAGTAGAAACATTTTTATCAATAGTATGTTGAGAAGAGTATGCGTATCCAACTAAAATTAAGACTATGAATGCTGTTAAAATAGAGTAATGCTTTTTCAAAAGTATAAACCTCCAATCGATTTTACAGTTCTTAAATATATTCTAGAACAATAAAAACAATCCTTTTAAAAAAAACGGTATCATTTAACGAAGGATAAGATGCGAGAAATTATTTCCCAGGCACTAATTTTTTCTTGAAGATTAAGTTTTTTTACAGATAAATTAAGAAGTTGAATGGAACGGAAGGATGCTCGACTCCTATGGGAAATGCTGGACAGCTGAGACCCCACAGGAGGCCCACAGGATGTGGGTCATGCATGCGTTACGACAGGACGTCGTGGTTTTAGCATGCCTACCTTTATCGAGGGAGGCTCAGCGCCAGCCCCATGGAAAGCGAGCATCCTGGAGTGGAATTCAACATACTTCTTTTCACAGATCAAAGTGAGACTAATAGTTTATGTAAGTATAATTATCTAAAAATTAAAAAAATGATTACATTAAATACTTCAACCGTGTCAAAATATGATTACATCGAAAGAACAAGCACGGAGGAGATATCTTGAAAAAAGTATTATTTATATTTTTAGCATTATGCATTTTTAGTACAGGCTGTGTAAAAGAAAATAAAGCCGAAAAACTGACGAATCGCATCATGAAAAACACTGAAATTCTTGAAAACCTGTATCAGAAACATCGTAGAGACAAAACACTTGATGCAGAAACTGAAATGAAAAAAGTTCATCTTGCTAAAGTACTTAAAACATTAAATGAAGATTTAAGTGAATTAGAAAAGTTGTATAAAGAAGAACCAGCCTATCATATAAACACGATGCTAATGAGTATTCCTTATATGGAGCAATCTGTAGATGACAGAGATCTATTATTATTTGAACAAGGCTATTCAACTTACATGAATGGATATTTAAATTTTATTGATATTGTTAATGAGTAGATGTTTTGAAAAACTATTTAAAGTAAAATGTATCATTCTTTCCAACCTTGTTAATAATACAAAAATTACAATAAATAATCATTTAAAAGAGGTGTAATCAATGCACGTTAATGACCCAAACGAGTTTGATGAAGTGAACAAAAACGATGTTGATTTACATTTTAAAAATGAATTACCAGTAATTGAAGATGCAATAGGAATTGATGAAATACTTAAATGGTTAGAGGAATAATGTTCAATTTTTTACACAAAAAAAGTACTTTCTACTATGAAAGTACTTTTTATTTTTAATTCTATTTTTCTAAGTTTAAAGAATCAATGATGCCAAATAACTCTTCTAAATGAGTAATTTCATATGTAGGTATAACTTCATTTCTCTCTTTATTATGACGATTAATCCAAACATTTTTCATTCCGATTCGATTAGATCCAAGTATGTCTGTCATTAAATTATCACCAACCATCAATGCTTCATCCTTTGATAAGTTCATTAATGATAAGGCATGTTCAAAAATAGATGGGTCCGGCTTACCCTTGCCAAAATCACCTGAAATCAGAATTTGATCAAAGTATTCTTTTATTTCTGGTGTAATGGACAGCTTTGTATGTTGTAAATCAGGGGAGCCATTTGTCAAAAGTAATAATTGATATTTACCTTTTAACGCATCTAATACTTGGAAAGTCTCTTCATAAACATACGGATTTCCTTTTCGTTCTTCCGGGAATGTCTCAGCTAAAACATGACCAAACTTAGGGTCGTCAATTCCAAATGCTTTTAATCCTAATGTCCATGCATTTTTGCGATAGGATGATGAGTTTGCACGCATTTTAGGAAAATCAGCGTGTTCCTCCAAAAAATTACCCCAAAGTCCTTCAAAAGGATTAATTCCAATTAACTGAGTAAACTCATACGTATCATACGATGCATATAGTTCTCTAGCAGCATTTCTGACAGCTTCTTCAAACGCTTCAGGTTGAATCCCATATTTTTTTTCAACTAGTTTACAAGTATTTTCAAAAGCAACCTTCACACTTTTCTGATCCCAAAGCAATGTATCATCCAAATCAAAAATAATTCCTTTAATCATCGGAAATCTCCTTTTATGTTTGAATATTTTAAATTATTCATAATGGTACAAGGAAAAAGGAGTTTAGTAAATAGGGAAAGTGAAACTATAGAAAATGTGAATGGTTTATATATAAACATTAGTTGTTTTTATGTTTAAAAAACCAGAAAAAATTTGGACTAATAAGCCAAATACTTTAATATATGAAGAATAAAAATAAAATAATAGGTAGGTTCAAAATGAAAAAATATATATTCATCATCATTTTAGCAATCGTTTTAATTGTCTCAGCAAAAACGAACCCGTCGAAACATCAATTTGTTGTATGGGCAAAAGATAAAATTGTGGAGGAATCAAATAATAAATATCTTAAATTTGGGATTGAACTTGTAGGGGATCGATTAATTAGTTCAGTTACGACAAAGCATGACTATGTCTTTTTTTCACTTTATGAGGTAAAAGTATTGGATCAAGAGATAAAGGTTATTGGTGTATTTGATCGATTTATTCCGATTTCGAAAAAAGATGTGAAATAGTTACTTTTAGAGAGTGGAAAATTTCAAAGGTAAGTATATAATAGAAGGAGAAAATGACAAAAGAGGTGCTGAAATGAGTAAATCAAAAGCTAGGAAGTTTAGAGAAAAATTAGCAAGAGAAGGAAACAGAAACCCTGAATTAAGTAGAAGTCCATTTGCAATGTTAGATTTAAATTCTCGTAAAACGAAAACCAAAAAAGATAAATTACAGCAAGTGAAGCATAAAAAACAGTCCTTTGGAAGAGATGACTTTCAAACAAAGGACTGTTTTTATTTTATATCCACAAAAAAAAGAAGAGTAATAAATTATTCCTCTATCTTATTTAGTTAGCAGGTGTTTCAGTAGTTTCTGCAGGTTGTTCTTTCGCTTTATCTGCAAACTTTACAGGTAAATTCGTTTTGTAAGCTTCAATATCTGCTTTTATTTTTTCAATTAATTCATTATATAATTTAGCATCATTTGTCGTTTTAATAATTGCGATTTTAACTTTTAATACATCTCTTTTTTGGATTGCTGAATATAAGTCGTCACTGCCCATAAAATCCATTATATCTTCAAGAGAATCTTCGTTAATGTATTTTTCAATAATTGCCTCTAAATCAGTTTGAATTTGTTTGTATAAAGGATAATCCATATTAAGGACTTTATACGCATGAGATTGAACTTCTTGTTCAACTGTAAAAAATTCAAGTGAACCTTTCATTATCTTTGCCATTTCAGCATCATAGTTTTCATATTCAGTTGGTAACTGATTATGAATGTAAATTTCGTTTTCTGTAAAGATTTGGTCTTCAATTTCATAAGCATAATCTTCAATGTCATACATTAAATCATCTTGGTAAATAAGAATAGCAAGTAATTTTGCCTTTTGTTGTACGTAATATGCTTTTGCTTTTTTCGTATCACCTTTTTTAAGGTAAGCATTAAATGTAGCAGAAACTTTCTTCATGTCTACAGCTGAGTTATCTTTACGAGTTTTATCAAGTTTTGCTCTGAAACTTGTAATCTTTTTCGTTAGTTCATCTTTACCTGTATATCCATACTTTGTAAACTCTTTACTGTATCTTTGTAGATCCATGTAAAGTTCATAAATGTACTCATCATTTTCTTTAATATCTCTTTTATAGTTGTTTAAAGTTTTGTTGTATGCACTAATCTGATTTTTAAATGCTGTTTGCGCTTGAGTAGTTTTTGATGTAGTTTTTGCAGATGCTGCTGTTGGGACTGAACCTAAAAGAATTCCTGCTGTTATTGTCGTTGCAGTAACGAATGATGTGATTTTCTTAAAGTTTTTCATTATGGTCTCCTCTATATGTAATGTGTTTTTCCCTATATTAGTATATTATAAGTTTTAAAAACATTAAATATAAATTAGTAAAATTAAAAAATAATTAAAATTGTTTTACAAAAATGATTCAAAAGTTACAGGAATAAATGTATTGAAGGTTAATAAGTATAGAGCAGGGGATTGAGCAAAAGGAGGTATGAAAATGGGAGATTACCATTTTACAATAAATATGATTAGAAATATAATCATGACATTTTTTCAAAGTGGTATTTGGGTAGTAGGATTTTTTTACTTACTTAATAAAACGCATTCAAGTAAATCCTTATTAAAAGCTTCAAAAATAATTATGATTATTGTTTTCGCATGTTTATTGCTTTATTCAATTGATATCAATCGGTAATTTACAGATGTAATATATGTTAAAAAACGCTCAGAAATTATTTTCTGGGCGTTTTTTTAGGGAGATTAAAAGATTCCTGTTCATTAATCCCTTCCTGCATTAACGATTAAATGAGCGACTTTTCTCGGTTGTAATTTTGCAGTAGTCATATGATCTCCATGTCCTTGAATGAAACGGAAAATACCTAATCTACTAGCCATATGTGGGTACCATCCATAAGTTTCTCCAGCTGGTATAGCTGTATCTTCAAGTAAGTTGATAAAGCTTCTAGGAATAGTTAACTGATAAAATGCTTTTAAATCTAGCTTTTCAGTCAGTGGTGCTGATGGTTCTGGGGTAGTAGTGTTATATATTTGTTGTGCTGTTTGCAGGTCTGCTAAGTTAACGAAAACTTCTCTAAAATAAGAAAAAGGTAGTTTAATTGAATGGTCAGGCGACTGTTGTGCAAGTCCTAATATGAACTGCTGTCCTTGTGGTGGAAATTGATCTGCCATGCTTTCGCCATCTTTTAAAATAAAAGCGTTCCAAAAGACTAGTCGCTTAATTCGATCTGGAACCTGTTCAGCTACTTTTTGGATAACGCTACCACCAAAACTGTGGCCAACTAAAATAATGTTTTTTAGATTTTGTGTTGTAATATATTCAACAACAGACTGAGTAATCACTGCGTGGGTTACATTTTTGTTTTTATCTGTACCATGACCTGGTAACTGAGGTGTATGGACGATATGCCCCATTTTACGTAATTCTCCAGCTATTCCATTCCAAAAAGTAGGGTCAGCCCAAGAGCCATGAATTAATACAAATGTTAGGATATGTTGACGAAAATATAAGTCATTGTGATCTATTAATCCATTTTGAGTTGTATTTGTGTAATATTCGTTATTGAAATGATAAGGTTGATAAGAATATGGAGTTGATTGATTAGGATTCATATGTCTAAAATAATAGTTATATTGATACATTACATCATTATGTTCTTTCGTAGTCATTAAAAAGGGTCCCTCCTTGTTAATCTTTCCCATGTTATGCATAATTAGATTGAATGGTGCCCAATACATTATTAAAAATGATTAACAAAAATCAATTTCTAAAGAGTTATACATAGATTGACATATAAGAATATTTTTAGGAGGAGTTAGCAATTAAAAGAGCACTCTGGATGATGATTGGCATTATCCTAATATGTGGGATTAGCGTGTTTTATGTGAAGGGTGATGCAAAAGAAGAACATCCTTTAAAACAAAGTCAGCCTTCATTTCAAACTGAACAAGAAGTTGAAGATGAAAGCGAATCGTTAGATGAACAAGAATTATTAGCATTAATAGTTTCAAATGCTCAACAAGGTAAGATATCCGAAGCAAGTATTTTTGTAGGTAAAACGGATATAAACGAGGTAATTGGAAGATTTGGAACGATTAGTGAAAAAGATGAGGTTGAAAAAGGAACTTATTTAACTTTTAAAGATCGAGCAATCGCTGTAGGCTATGATCAAGATGGATTTGTCTTTGAGGCGAGATCCTATAAACCAAATCTACACGAAATTCACTATGATTCGATTATTGAGTTATTACAGAATCCGACTACAATTAAATATTATAAAGATCAAGAAGTTGATCAAATTATTCTTGGTTATAAATTAGCTCATAATTATGAATTAAAGTTTATCTTACCACGACCAACCGATGTAATACCAAATCCGTCAGTACATCATATATCTGTATCAATTATGAACAATACGAACGAAGTCATACCATCAGATTTTTTATCTATTAATATTGATGAGCAGATTAAAAACATGAGCTTAAATGAAAAAATTGGACAAATGATTTTTTCAGGAATTTATGGAACTAAGTATACAGAAGAACTGAAAAACTTAGTGCAGCAAAATAAAATTGGTGGATTTATTTTTTATAGTGATAACATAAAAAGTAAACAGCAAACTGTAAAATTAATAAACTCTTTAAAGAAGGCGAACGAATCGAATCCACTGCCGATTTTATTTGGAGTAGATCAAGAGGGTGGAAGGATTTCTCGATTGCCAACTAATATTGGAAAGATTCCTTCTAGTGCAGTAATTGGGAAGCGAAACAATCCTGAATTGTCATTTGCAATTGGTCAAATTTTAGGGAAACAAGTGAAAACGTTTGGTTTTAACCTTGATTTTGCACCAGTACTTGATATTAATAGTAATCCGAACAACCCAGTCATTGGTGATCGATCATTTGGCAATAGTGCTTCAATTGTGAGTGAACTTGGAATTCAAACAATGAAAGGAATTCAATCAGATAATATCATACCTGTTATCAAACATTTTCCAGGTCATGGTGATACAGGTGTTGATTCACATTTAACATTACCGATCGTTTATAAATCATATGATGATTTAAAAGACTTTGAATTGGTTCCTTTTAAAAACGCGATAAAGCAAAATGCCGATGTTGTGATGATTGCCCATATTTTATTGCCAAAAATCGATTCGAGCAATCCTTCTTCAATGTCTAAAAAAGTGGTCACCAATATTTTAAGAAATGATATGCAATTTAATGGGGTCGTCATGACGGATGATATGACGATGGATGCGATTGGGAAACATTTCAACTTAGCTAATGCATCTGTAAAATCTATTCAAGCTGGAAGCGACATCATTATGGTTGCTCATGGTACGAATAAAGTAAAAGCAGTATTTAAAGCAATAAAAACAGCTGTAAATAATGGCTCGATTTCAGAGGAACGTATAAACCAAAGTGTTAAACGAATCATTTTATTAAAACAAAAGTATAAAATTGATAATAAATCAGTACCAAACTATAGTACAGATGAGTTGCTTGATAAAACAAATAGAGTATTAAAAAAATATCATCTTGAACCTTGAGGAAAAAAAAGGAAAATACCATCTTTTTGTCGAATAAATGATTAATGATAATGGAGAAAGGTGGTGTTTTTATGACTACGATGATTTCTGATGCAGAGATGATGTTACTTGCAATCTTCAAAGAACTTCAAGAAAAAGAGCCGAATTTTGAAAAAGGGATTCACAATGAAGTTGGAGTTGCAATTGAATACGTTACATCTGCGATAATCGATCTAGAACAAGAAGGTTATATCAACGGTATTATTTGGGTAAAAAGTGATGTAGATCAAAATGAAATACCTTCTTTTAATAATGTTGCTATAACACCGTCTGGGATGATTAAAGTAATAGAATTACTAAAATAAAAAGATAATAGATAAAAATATATATTGTTATTAAATGGGAAAAAACCTCAGAAGGCATGTGTCTTCTGAGGTTTTTTGCATGATTTTGAAATGGTAATGAATGGTATATGTTGATGTGTTGGTGGGTAAAGTAAAATAAGCTAACTAGGTTTGAAAGAGAGTTGATGATTTTAAAATGGAAGAAATTGAATCTCTATTAACACCATCAGTACAGAAAAACTTAAAGAGTACACTTACACAAATCAATACGAAAATCGAAGGTATGATCGGAAAAATAGAAAATAAAGGTTGCGGTATTTTAACAGAATTTGAAAATATCCATCGTGTATTTAATAAATTACAATTAGAAGCCTCTTCCTTCTATTTAAATTCATATCTTTCACCATATACAGATATTTTTGAAGAACTAACGATTGCAGTTCAGCATCTATCAGAACGAAAGCATGGTGGATTAATTGTAGTAAAGCGAGATGATACACTCGAACATCTAATGAGTTCAGGGATACCAGTAGGGGCAACATTATCATCTGCACTATTAGAATCCATTTTTTATCCTGGTAGCCCATTACATGATGGAGCAGTATTAGTTGAACAAAATACAATTATCTCCGCTGGGAATGTTCTTCCATTATCAAAAATAACATATGAAAATAAAAAACTAGGGACGAGACATCGTGCAGCAATTGGGATATCAGAGGAAAGTGATGCGCTTGTATTGGTGGTATCTGAAGAGACTGGAAAGATTTCTTTTGCATTTAATGGGAGTTTATATCCTGTTCAGTCAGGTTCACCGAATGTAAATTAGCAAAAAAATCTACCTAATCAGGTAGATTTTTTTAATGAAATTTATTTTACTGTAATAACTGTTGGTGCACTCACCGCACCTAAGCTATTTTTACTGACCACTGATAATTGGGTTCCTTTTTTCTGTTGTACGATTTTTACTGAAAATTGACCATTCCGATTTGCTTTATTCGTACCAAGTACCTTGGAACCGTTTTTAACAATAATTGTTGTATACGCCTGTGCTTTACCTGAGATGTTCTTACTTGAAATTTTAATAGAAGTAGGTGATTTCGGTGCTTTTAATGTTTTAACCGTCGTCGCTTTACTAATATTATTTGAAGAATCGGTTGCTGTGACTGTTAATACTGTTCCAACAGTTTGTTTTGGCACTTTTACTGAAAAACCACCTGAATGTGAAGCTAACACATTGCCAATTAATTTTCCATTTTTTCTAACATGAATTTTTGCATTTGGCTCCGTTACACCAGTTAGAGCAGTTGAAGCATCACTGAATGTGTATACTCGTGGAGCTGAAGGTGCTTTTGTATCTGCTATTTTAGAATTTGTTGGTTTACTGCGGTTCCCGACTAAATCAGTTGCAGTAGCTTTGAATACTTTACCAGCCATTCCTTTAAGTGATAACTTGAATTTACCATCTTTACTTGCTTTAACAGTAAAGGTAGTTTTTCCAGAAGTTGTCCCACCAAAAGGATTTAATTGACCATTTGAACTAGATAGCGAACGACTAGTTGTAGAGCTTGCAGTTGCCATCGTAGAAGATTGAATGGCAGAAACTGTTATCGTTGCATTTGGCTCAGTTATACCTTCCACTACTGAAGTTGACTCATCAATCTCAGTGATTGTAGGTGGCTTTGGTGCAACAGTGTCACGGATTACAGATTCAAATAAATAATGAACATGTTCTCCTTCAGCATCTTCAGTCCATGTCATAAATGAAGGTAATCCATTTGCTTGTAACGGCTCTTTCAACTCAATCACGAAAGTACCATCTTCTTTTACGATTGTTTGATATGCTCCAATAACCGTAACGTAGAGAGTTGCTCCAGCGGGTGCAGTTCCTTTAATGACCGTAGAAGAATCGTATAAGGTTTCTACACTAATCTTTGAAGTGGATTTTTCTTTTACTTCAACAGACAAATAGTCTACTAAACCATTATAAGTTGCTTTTACTAGTGTATTACCTGGTTTTTGAGAAACGATTTTATTTGTTGAATCGATTGTAATCACATTTTGATCTAATGACTCTAATTTAAATTCTTCTGGATCCAAAAGCGTTCGTTTCCCATATTGGTCAATATATTCCAGGCTGTAATATGTTGAATTCCCTTCACGTAAGGCGATGGCAGGATCTTTAAATTCTATCGTATTTACATTATGTGTTTTTATTGGATAATCTTGCACAACAACATATGTTGGAGTTTGTCCCGATGTATAATATACGTTTTTAGAATAAGCAATTTTTTCCATATTTTTAGAAAAAGTTACATCATATATTTTCCCATCAATTGTTTTCAGATATGCTCCATTTTTTGAATCAAAGAATTTAATTTTATCAAAATAGTGAAGAATAATTTCATTGTTTTTTCCATATGAAATCATTCTTGGGCGAGTTTCCATTATATTTTCAGTTTCATTTACATAGGCATTTAGTTTAAAGGATGAAAGAGTATATTGCTGATTCTCATCGGGAATATACTGTAAAAATGGATTTTCTGCCCCATAAGCATTAATCATATTTAATTTTCCATCAGGGCTAAATGATAATTGAAAGATAGCCCAAAATTCTTCACGGAAATTAAATGGATTTTCTATTTTAGTTAATAATTTTTTTGTTTCATAATTTATGATTTCAACATCAGTTCCATGAGATACTGCAACAATTGGAAGAATTGGATGCAGTGCAACATGCATCGTTTGTTCTTCTTCATAGCCTTTTTCATAAATAACAGATTGAGACTTTGTATCATAAATCGTTAAAGTATTTCGATCATAGTAGGTCTTATCTGGTGAATGCACAAAGGCAACAATTGAATCATCTGTTTCTTTGAACGAATACTCTGCATAACGATATGGAAGGCTAAATAATTTATCCCCTGTTTTTCCGTCTAAAAATAATGCAGTTTCTCCTGCTACTACTACATAATTCCCTTGAGAACTATAGTTAGAAAACTCGGTGTTATTATCAACTTCAATTGTTTTGATTAATGAACCATTTTCTGTATTGTACATTCCAATGTTGTATACATGATCAATAGCATTATCTTTCCTTCTTTTACCTACAAATACCGTTTTTCCATCTGGAGAGAGGGCAGGCCAAGTCCCATATGTAGAAAACTCAACACTCTTACTCTCTTGAGTTGTTTCTGCATGTATTCCATTTTCGAAATGAAACGGTATTGTGCTAAATACTAATAAAAAACTTAATAAGCAGGTGAAAAATCTCTTGTTGTTCATCTTAATCTCCTAAATTAATATTTTTTTACTCTACTCAGTATAATGAATTAACATGATTAATTATATAAAAAATTAGAAATTAACAAAAAATATTAACGAAATTTTAGTAATTTTTTAATTAAATTTCAAGACATATATATTGTAAAAGAATTCATCATATAATATCATTAAATATAATTATTCCGATATGAAAGGTTGGGTATAATGACGAAACCAAAAAGTGGTTCGATTCCATTACCATTAGTACGGACAAATCAGTGGACGATAGTATTATCTGTTTTACTAACCTTATTTACTGGTGTTTATTGGTTTTTGTTAATCCCATTAATAAGTGGCTTAGGTGGACTGTTCTTTCAATTTAATCCAGTCATGAGAATTGCGAAAACCTTCTTGAAAAAAAATCCTTCTGAATATATCCAAGAAGATCAACAACAGCAAAATTTCAACCAAGTTATTTCAGTAGCCTGTTTAGCAATTGCATTTATAAGTGCATCATTAGAATTTAAGATTTTATTTTATGTATTTACGATTATGGTTGGCTTAGCTGCATTCGTTGCGATACTAGGATTTTGCGTTGGTTGCTTTATTCATTTTCAATATAATCAATACAAATATAGAAGAAGTTTAAAATAATTTTTAAAAGAGGAATCATTTATGGTTTCTCTTTTTTTTGTATTGCGTTTTTTTTAACACCAATCCATTACATTAACTTTTTTATATCAATCTAACTTAGGTATATACTAAAAAAGAGAAATATATATTGACCGTGTGGTGTACCCCACAGTTTATGATGTAGTGGGAGGATAAAAATGTATAAAATAAGTGATTTCGCAGAGATAACAGGACTAAGTAAAGAAACTTTGCGATACTATGCTGAAGTGAAGTTGCTTGAACCAGCTTATATTGATCCTAAAAATAATTATCGCTATTACGATGATGGAAGTTATTTTCTCGCCATGCTTTTAGGCAAATTACGTAGATTTGGTTTTACGATTCAAGAAATGGTTACTGTTATGGAAGATGAGTCGTTTACAAATTTAGAAGAGTTGTTAAATAATAAAAGAAAAAATATCCAGCTGCAAATAGAAGATTTAACATTACAATTAGAGGAAATTGATGACTTTATTGCATCTGGTAAGGAGGAGCCAAAGTGATTCAGTGGAAAGAAGATATTATCATAGAAACAAATATTGAAAAGGTATGGAGCTTATTTTTGGATAAAAACATTCAAAAAATCATGCCTAAAGTCGAAGAACATATATTAATTGAAAAGAATGAAAACGAAATTGGTGCAAAACACCAACAAAGCTACCGAGAAGGAAAGCGTGTAGAAACCTATATTGTGAATACATTAGACTATGAAGATACGGAAACTAGTAAGAAAAAGCAAATAAGCTTTGTTTTAGCAAATGCTTTTGAAACGAATCTACTATTTAAACTTGAAAAAATAGATGAGAATCATACAAAATTTATTTATGAAGGTTCAAATAAAGGCGTTAATTTCGTTGGACGAGCAATGCTAAAACTAGGGAATAAAAAAGGTGCTATGAAAGTAGTAGAAGATTTTTTACAAAGAGTTAAACAAGAAGCATTAAATATGTAGTTTATGAGATGTGATTTTTCATAAACTCTCGGAATTTTTTCTAAAACCTTCGAGAAATTTTTTATAATCTTCCGGAATGGATTTAAAAACAAAAAGGAACGTATTTCTTAATCGAAATATGTTCCTTTTTTATTTTTTCTTATACAACATAATGGAAACTAATGTCTTATGCTGGATTAGGACATAAGAGTGATAATACGCATGAAATAGTTTTGTGGTTAACACTTTTTAACGTAGCTCTCTATGAGTAGGTTTGAGGTTTTGGTAAACAAAAACAAAATCCTCCAATCAAGTCCATTACAAGTGGATTTGGAATAGAAAAAAAGAAAAGCAATTGCACTAAATGGCAATTGCTTATAACTTCACCTGTTTCTAAAGGAAGCATTAATATTTAAATTATTTAAATATCAGGACTTTACCGACTGTGCCATCCGCACTTTCGTTCACCACACGGAATTTTAATCCGTATGTTGGAATGTTTCGTCCCGCATCGATTAGACCAGGGTTTGAGAAATCCGCTTGATCATCAAACAATGGGTTGCGAGCAGTAAAATTGTCTTTCATCGTAATGCCTAAAAGGTTTTTGTAGTCTAAGAACATGGCATTTGTTTTATTCAATCCAAATGCAGCGTCATGGACTTGGTAACGAGAAGAGGCAACCGCTTTATCACTCCAGCTCATTGCATGCTGATCTGCATCAACAACGCCTAGGAATCCATCACCTGGGTGAACACCTGTCCAGTTGTTGTCAAAGCTTTCATCTACATACCATACCACTAGACCTGGGTCATAGCTCATAAGACTTGCACCACGACGGATGTGTCCTAGGGCCGCATCCACCCCGTTATGAGATCTCCATTCTAATAGGTAGTAATGTGTAGAGAGGTAAGTTCCTTTGTCTTTTGCGAATCCTTGGAACGTAAACGCTGAATTTCCTTCTGCATTATCCGATAAAATCGTTTGACCATCAGATGTGATTTGAATATCGTCCACGTAAAAACCACGTTGAGCAACATAAGGGTCTGTCCAATAGTTAAATTTAATGCTCACTTGTTTTCCTGCATAAGCACTTAAATCGAATGAAGCCGGTATCCATCCGTTTGATGTACCTGTAATCCCGTGACCAGGATTTTGGTTGTTCGGATTGCTGTCTTTTGTAATGTTTCCTGAAAGAGAAGTCCAAACGTTCGACCCTTCTTCTTTCACTTGAATAGACGCATAATCCCAATCTTCTTCAATGTCGTACCAAGCTTGGAACGTTAACTTCGGTTGAGTAGCATTTGTCAGGTTAACATTCGCTGTCATTGAATGTTCCATATCATTTCCTGAACCACTATAATATTCGTATGTTCCGCTTGTTGGAATGTTCACGTGATTTTCTTTTTCTGGTAAATTCACGCGTACCGCGTCATTGTTAGTTCCTTTCGTGGAACCTTCATCTAGTAGAACCGTTGTGCCCGCATTTGTCACATCATTTGCGTGAATCGTGGTTCCGCTGAGCCAGTTTCCGCCATGTAAATTCTGTAGCATTTCTTTATCATACGGACTAAATCCAGTTGGTTCTGTACCTGGAATGGCTCCTGCCCAGCTTCCTGCTGACATGATAGACCAATACGCGACTGGTTCTCCAGCACCTGTGTATTGTGTGTCATATTCATCTGGAAGGCCTAAATCGTGACCAAATTCATGAGAGAAAACACCTGCAGCTCCGTCTTCGGGTTCAATTGTGTAATCCCAAGCCCCTAATAATCCACCAAAGCGGTTGCTATTGGATTTTCCGCCTGGAACCGCAATTGGACCTGTAGAAAGTTTCGAGCGGTGTGACCAAATTGCATCGAATCCTAAACTTCCGCCACCCGCTTCTTCGCCTGCTCCGGAGTGTATGACCATTAAGTGGTCAATGATCCCGTCTGGCTCATTGTAAACGCCGTTTCCGTTGTAATCGTCTCGATCCCATGCATCGTAATCGGCTAAGTTGAGGGAAGGATCTTTAGCGGCTTTTTTCAACGCTTCTACCACCAAACCTCTAGCGTTTCTGTCAGCCCCATCTGGTGTTGGATAGTTTCCTCCGTAGTAAGCAGCTGGGTGATCGGCTGTATACCAGCCTGCTACCGTTCCATCGACGGTATAGCTTCCGCCCGATTGCGCTTCATAATATTGTTTCATTGAAATCATATTTTTGCCATTTGGTCCTGTGTAGCCATTTGGCCCGAAAATCATATTTTGGAAATGTTCATGCGTGTAATCTTCATAAAACATATCCGTTTCTTCTTTGGTAATAGAGCTTTTCGCGTAATCTGGGAAATCAATCGCTAAAACGAGTACTTTATCTTTACGGACACTACCGTTATATTTTTCTTTTTCAACAGAATCAACCGTTGATTTGTTTGCTTGTCCCAATTTATTACCCTTGCCGTTCGTCAATCCATTAGCGTTAGTATTCGATTTACCTTTTGGCACTTCTAGAACATCGGATTCGAACTCTTTTGTTTTAGGTGCTTGATTTTTCGCCTTCAAAAAAGTTTTCAACGCTTTTTCAGCTTCCGCAGGACTTGCATCCTTTGCGATTTTCCCTTGCTTTTTTAACAGCTCAATAAGCCTTTCGTCATTGGCAACCCCTAAATCAGTCGTTGACCATTCTTTAGTGGCTGCTTTTGCTACCTGTTTTTCCGCATGGGACCCAACGAACGTCCCGCTAAATAAGGCGCTCACCACAATGGCACTGACGGACATGCTGGAAAGAACTTTCCATCCTGTTTTGTTTTTCGGCATTTCTTTTACCCCCTTGTTATATGTAGTGTATTACAAGACTAATCATATGTTTTTGTGTGAAAATTGTAAATATTCTAAACGTTAATAAATAACAACAAATTACGACTTTCGTACTGGAAGAAAAAACAGTCTGTTACCAATGTAATACCGAATGTTAAAACAAACGCCTACTAAATAATTGCAAGGTAGAAAGAACCTTAGCATTATCGACCTTTTTATATATAAAACAAAATAAAAATTTAGTTTTTCTTATTCAACTAACGCCTGAAATAGTTGAAGTCAAAGGGGTGTTTCAACAACCTTTTTTATTTGTGATTAAGAGAAGGATAGTTGAACTAGAACATATAATATATAGATAAATAGTTTTATACAAAGGGAATGAACAATGGAACTAGCACACCTTTATTGTGTAGGTCTCATTTTTTTGCGGGTTAATTGGAGGACACAAAAATATTTTATAAGGAGTGAAATAGTAAATGATTACAATCATCGGTTTCATTGCTGCGATATTAACAACCGCTTCCTTTTTACCACAAGCAATCAAAACGATAAAAACAAAAGACACATCAGGCATTTCATTAATGATGTACATTTTATTTAGTGCAGGAATTTTACTTTGGTTAGTTTACGGAATATTTATTAATGATCTTGCAGTTATTTCGGCTAATGCAGTAACATTTGTGTTTGCATTAATTATTTTATTTTATAAGCTAAAAAGTCCACGCTCTTAAATATGCTTACATAGCTATTAATGTGTGCAAGTTCTAAACTTAGAAAACAGTAATAGTAGTTATAGTCTTTAGTTAAATACAAACGTGAGGGAGTATGTATAGTGATTCAACAAAATATTATAGTTAAAAAGTATAATCACAATTACGCTGTACATACAGTGAAAATGTGGAGAGATAGTAAGGAACATGCAATTGGTCAAAAAGAAACTCATAGCTTTGAAAACCAGGTTTATTTTCTAAATCATATATTACTCGAAAGCTTTAATGTAGATATAGCGTTAATTGATGAAAAAGTGGTAGGGATGATTGCCTATAATGAAAAAGAAGTAAGTCAACTATATATTCATAGAGATTACCAAGGAATAGGTATTGGTCAATTATTACTAGATATAGTAAAAGTGCATTCTAGTGGGCGATTAACACTAAAAACATTTGAAGTAAATGAAAAAGCTCAACGTTTTTATGAAAAGAATGGCTTTAAAATAATTGGTAGAGGGAACGAAAATGAAGAAAATTTACCCGATATTCAATATGAATGGATATCATAATAAATTTATATTGAATAATAATGAAACAGTTTAAAATACAAATCTACTAAAAACTAAAATTTGCTTGTACAACAAAAAGAGGATTTTCATTAATCGATCGTCCTCTCTTTTACAAAATGAAGTTTAAATAAAGCCATTCAGCTAAATAACCAGTTATGAAATTTTCTACTTAATGAACAGATTTCACGATCCCGTTGACCAGTCCGTTCACAATACTTTGCTGGTAGCTTTTGGTGGATAGTCGTTTGTCTTCTGTTGAATTAGACATAAAGCCCATTTCAATCAGTACAACTGGAGTTTTGGACCAATTAAAACCCGTTAAATCACTTCGAGGGAGAAGGCCGTCTCCATAGCCTTTCTTCGCTTTTGTTGTTAGGATACTTTCCGTTAATAGAGTTTTCGCAATGGATTCGCTCACTTTATTAATGCTTTTCGTTGAAGTACCAGATGGGTATAAGAGAGAAAGACCTTGTGTATTGTTGTTCGTACTTCCATCCGCATGTATACGAATCGACAAAGCAGATTTTGCATTGTTACAAATTGTCGCACGGTCGATATTGCTTAGGTTCACATCATGATTCATTCGCGTCATTATCACCTTGTAATTCTTTTTTTCGAGTGCTTTTTGTAACTGAAGTGCCACTTCTAAATTCAACTCATATTCATATTTTTTGGTAGCAACACCGCGCGTACCAGATGACACTTTTGCTTTTTTTACTTTTGATCCAGGTGCAACTGGTTCAGTCTGAAGGTTTTGCTTTTTTTGATGTCCTGCATCAATACAAATCGTTTTTTGTGGTTCCGGTTTTGTTATTGCTTCGGTCGATTGAAGAAAAATTGTCCCAACCATTCCAATAACGGAAGCAAACAAGATAATTTTTTTCAAAACTGATCTCCTCCAAAGATTACATTTTTTATGTGTAAGACACATCCTTAAGTGTAACAGAATCCAACAAACAAGGGAGATTGATTTGCTTATTGCGCTCAAAATCGCATTCCGGAAGTTAATGAAAAATCTCAATTAGAAACGGAGAGATCTCTTGTAAAAAGTGGCTCTCTTTTTTATTATTCCGGTTAGTGTTTTTCTGAAATTATAATTACCAATTTATTTAGAAATAGAACTTTACCATGATATACGTTTGCATACTCGTCATTGTATAATAATCTATGAATCGACAAAATTCGTATTAACTTAAAATGAATAGTAACCATTAAAGGAAGGAGGATTTGTAAGTAAGTCTAAAAAGTAACACAGTTTGGAAAGAATAAGTATTGAGAACTAGAACTAAAGAGGATGAAACTATGAAAATAAATCAATTAATTGCAAACAATATACATAAGTTAGATGCAGTACTTCCAGTCGATCAATCATTAGGTGTAGCTGGATTATCTGGATCTGGAAAAACAACTTTCTGTCAATCTATTGGGGAAGAATCAAAGAAACGTCTTGTATCTTTATTACCTAAGGCGGAATATCAATATCTATTTTCAAATATTATGGAAACCAACTTCAGTGCCATCAAAATGGAAGAAATGCCGCTAGTCCTTTTTCTAGGAAAATCTTCTATTTCATCTAATCCTCGTTCAACAATTGGTACACACACTGGTGTATTTAAAGAAATCCGTGATTGCCTTGCTGAGAAGTTTCATCTTTCTCCGGAGGTTTTTTCATTCAATAATGAATTAGGTTGGTGTCCAGCTTGTAAGGGGCGCGGTACGACTAAAAATGTTGAATGTACAAAATGTCATGGGAAGCGCTATAGCCAAGAAGTTGAACAATATACAATTGAACTGTTTGATAAACTACATACTATTTCCGACATTAATAACTTAAGCATTGAATCTATTCTTTCTTTATCTGAAGAATTAAATATTAGTGAAGCCAAACAACATATTCTTAAAAACATTATTAATATGAATATTGGTTATTTAACACTTAATCGCATAATGGGAACATTATCAGGTGGAGAATTAACAAGACTATATTTAGCTGAATTCATGGCTACTAGTGAAGACACTGTCATTATAATTGATGAAATCTCTGTTGGTCTTGATCACCAAACACTTTTAAAGATACTTGAACAAATTAAACAATTAGGCTATAAAAATCAAATTTGGCTGATAGATCATTCAGATACAGTCCTAGATGCATCGGATGAACAATTATTCTTTGGTCCTGGTAGCGGTAAATATGGTGGGAAAATTGTTGAAGAATCACCACGTCCAAAACCAATTATTTGGGAACGTAATGAAGCGAAGCCAAGTGATTATTATCAATTTCATGATCTTTACTGTCGAAATATTCAAATTGATGAAATTCAAATTCCAAAAAATAGATTAGTAACCTTTACTGGTGAATCTGGGTGTGGAAAATCTACACTTGTTAACGACTGTATGGCGAAGGATTTTCTGAATAGACATCCAAAGGATAAGCTAGTGATTGTAGGACAAGATCGTAATCAATCAATTACAAGTCGATCTACAGTTGCGACTTTCCTAGATATTAAAAAGAAACTGACAAAATATAGTGATGACATTGATGATATTTTTGAGCGTTCGATTGAAGATATTATTGAGGAATTGCCAAATGAAGACATCGCGCACAAACGCTTAAGCTTATTAATCAAGCTTGGACTCGGCTATTTAACATTAGAAAGAAAAACACAAACATTATCAACTGGTGAGTTTCAATGTGTTCATTTAGTTTCTGAGCTATTTGGTAATACAAGAAATCCATATACGCTGTTTATATTTGATGAGCCTTCTAAAGGATTGTCTCAAAATATTTTAAACCAATTCATTGATAGTGTTAGGGTGATTCTTGAGGATGAGTCTGTTTCAATTATGATGATTGAACATAATGCTTATATGTTAGAAAGCTCTGATTACATCGTAGATTTTGGTAAAAGGCAGATCGAACCAGTAAAGCATCTTGATGTGCTTAGTCATGAGGAGTATTATCGCAACATTGAAACTGTACATAATGATGCACCTTTGGAAATCACTTCAACTATTCATCAAAAAAATGGGATACGCTACATCAAAGAAAACCATATAGATTATTTTAAAAATGCGGAAAATATCTATAAAGGTGGTATCTTAAAAAGTTTATCGTCAATGGCAAGATTGATTTATGGTGAATATGAATCAGAAAAGATCGCACCAGTAATCGCAATTGATCTTGAGAGGCACTTGTATAGTCAATTTAGTTTTCTTTATGAAATTGGCGGGTTAATCAACCATATTGTAAGTGCTCATCCAAAGAATAAAGATACGAAAAGCTTCGATTTCTATTTCCAAGATAATCATTGTCCAAGTTGTTCTGGTCGTCGCGTTATCGAAAAATTTGACATAGATGTTGTGATTCAAGACAAGACAGTGCCATTTTGGGATGGTTTATTACATCCAGACGTAATGGAAGTATTAAAATATTATCAATATCCTAAATTACAATTCCTATTTGATGAAATAAAAAATGAACTTGGTCATGATATTAGTAAAAGTTACAATGAGATGACAGAAGCTGAAAAACATACGTTTTTATATGGTTATTGGGAAAAGTCTTTTTATGATAAAGCAGGTAAAGCTTCTAGAACTTGGGAAGGTTTCAATTTAATTATTGGACGTTATATGTTTATTTCTAAATCAATGATTAAAGAGCAAATGAAAGAATCAAAAGAGATGATTACTTGTCCAGTTTGTGAAGGAACAGTTTTAAAACATCATAAAAAATTAATGTTTGGGAACAGTGACATCCGTGAAATCATCAATCAACCAATTGATCAAGTGATGAAAACAGTAGGGAATTTACCTGTTGTTGAAAAATTGAAATCAATTGTTGGTGGCGATATCGTACTAACAGAGGATGTTTCTTTACTGCCTAGAGAAAAACAAGTAGCGCTTAAAATGTTTGAAATTGAGCAAGCAAGTTTTGTACATTATGAAGTGGTTTTACAAAATGCTTTACCTTTCTGGGATCAAATAAAAGGTAATATTGAAGCAATCAGTAGTAAAAATCAAATTACAATCTGTGATTTTGAGGGTATTTACGAAACGAGAGAAAACATCATCGATCAATATTTTACAAATGGAAAATTCAAAAAATTAACTTATGTATATGAGGCATTTGGTTATAAAAAAATTGTGACATTGATTAATAAAGTTAAGTCAAGTAATCCTTGTCCATTCTGTAAAGGGAAAAAGGTTATTTCAGAAGATGGTCTTCATGATGGGGTCCATAAATTATCAGTACCTTGTGTAAGTTGTTATGCAAGTGGTATTAATGATGAAGGACGAAAACAGATTGTCGAGGGTATTGAAGTTCAAACGTGGCTAACTGGAAAAGTTAGTGATGTAGTTGAAGAGAGCCAAATTACAGAGCAAGTTGCAGATATTCCAATTTTCAACCGAATTCGTGAGTTGAATAAGCGGGATATGATGGCAGTATATCAAATTCTTTTAGCAAAATAGAATGTATTATAAATAAAAACTCATTTGTCTTCAAGTTACAAATGAGTTTCATCTTTTAATAATGAAAAAAACTGTGTTGAAAAAAATTGATGTTTTGACATGCATTTTTGTATGTTTTACCTGGCAGATTCTGAGTTTAGTAAGAAGGAAGTTATCCATTTTTATTGAAATAAGTTAAGTATGACGTAGTTTCATTTACTCAATTTTATTAGAGGTGGATAATAATACATGTTCGGTCCAGATAAAGAATTTAAGGGATTTGGTGGAAGTGATGGTCAATTTATCATCGTTCACTTCGATCCATTTGATGCAGTATTAGGTTGTGTAGCTCTCATATTAGGCATCGGTTTATTGATTAATAGAATACGAAGAAAATATAAAAAAGATGAATAGAGTGAAATTTTATAGAGGTGAATCAAAATCAATACATTTTTAAGAGTTTTAGGAATTGTTTTGTTCGTAGTAGGTGCACAAGGGATTATTCGCGGGATTATTCTTGGTGTTATTGATCGTAAATTTGAATTCCAATTTATATTGCCATTTATTCCAAATCAATATGCATTGATTGCAAATATCGTATTACTGCTGATTAGTTTTGTAATTTTCGCTAAAACGAAGCCATTCGAGAATGAAAAGAATAATTAGTAAGTACTTACACTTTATAGAGTAAATGAAAAACTCATCTTCATTAGAAGATGAGTTTTCTTTATTACTTCATTTCAGCAGCTTTTTTCAATAATTCATATGAATATAGTCGAGCAGAATGGTCGAATACGGAACCGTTGACCATTATTTCGTCGGCTTTCGTCATATTTAAAACTGCTTGTAGCTTATCTTTTACTGTGTCAATACTTCCAATTGCTGACAGTCTCATTTGATTTTCTAATGTTTGTTTTTCGAATGGACTCCAAATATCATCCATATTATCAACTGGTGGTTTCAGTAAAGATGGTTTACCACCACGAACTAAGTTCAAGAAGGATTGCTGTTGCGTTGTAAATAGTCTATTTGCTTCTTCGTCTGTATCTGCAACAACCACGTTTAGGCCAATCATTGCATATGGTTCATCTAATACATTCGAAGGTTTGAAATAATTATGATAGATTTGCATTGCTTGAACTGTATAGTCAGGCGCAAAATGAGCTGCAAATGCAAATGGAAGACCAAGTTCAGCGGCTAATTGTGCGCTAAAACCACTTGATCCTAATAACCAAATTGGTACATTCAAGCCCTCGCCTGGAATTGCTTGAACATGTGCACTGCCATTTCCAAGTGACGGATCAAAATAAGTTCTTAACTCATCAAGTTGTGCAGGGAAATCTTCGCCGCTACGTAAATCACGTCTTAAAGCTCTTGTTGTTAACATATCACTTCCTGGTGCACGGCCAAGTCCAAGGTCTATTCGACCAGGGTGAAGTGATTCAAGTGTACCAAATTGTTCTGCAATGACTAATGGTGGATGATTTGGTAACATGATCCCACCTGAGCCAACACGAATAGTGGATGTACCACTTGCAATATGACCGATTACAACAGAAGTTGCAGAGCTTGCGACTGCAGGCATGTTATGGTGCTCTGCAAACCAATAACGAAGATAACCTAATTTTTCGGCATGTCTTGCTAAATCAAGACTATTTTTAAAAGCATCAGCTGGGGTGCTGCCCTCCACAACTGGTGCTAAATCTAACACTGATAAAGGGATTTCGTGTAATTGTTTTGCTAATTTATCTTGAAATCTATTTGTTGCCATTCTATTCTCCTCCTTCGTACAAACTTATCGTGTACATTGGTATTTATTTACATGGATATATGTTTTATTTTGTTTAAACTGTGCTATTATTTTATACAGTATACAGGAATTATAGTGAATAATCTTAGAATGTACAAGTTTTTGAACCTACATAAATTTTTATGTAATCATGTTTTTTTATTTTATGAATGGCAACAAAAAGTAAAATTGGAAAAAGAAAAAAAATTTGTAAATATATGTATAGAATAATTTAACTGAATCATACTATCTTTAATCTGATGAAACATCAGAGCATCCAAAAAACAAAGGAGTCGACAACATGGCAAACAGAAGATCATCAAATCAATATGTTTCACCAAACGCTTCATCAGCAATTGATCAAATGAAGTACGAAATAGCTTCTGAATTTGGAGTGCAATTAGGTCCGGATACAACATCTCGTGCTAATGGATCAGTTGGTGGAGAGATTACAAAGCGTTTAGTTCAAATGGCTGAGCAAAGCTTAGGCGGATATGCTCGATAAATAGAAAAAGATGGAGAAAATTCTCCATCTTTTTTATTTTTGACTCTGTTAAGAAAGAATGTTGATTTCCGTTTCAGGATGCTCGCTTTCCATGGGGCGAGAGCTGAGCCTCCTGGGTCCACACGATGTGGATCATGCATGCGTTACGACAGGACGTCGTGCTT